>Ga0326513_10001421_pt1 | contig 18880 bp, 15 predicted proteins | sample 2_2465_0518_D_FD_203654 | JGI IMG/M metagenome (GOLD analysis project Ga0326513, IMG submission 203654) | Bovine rumen microbial communities from UC Davis, California, United States - 2_2465_0518 | ecosystem: Host-associated > Mammals > Digestive system > Stomach > Rumen | place: USA... | reverse complement strand
TTCGGCAAATACGTTTTCAACCGCAAGAAGATGTACCAGTATCTTCCCGCCAACGTATATAAGAAGATGTGCGCCGTAATGGACAATGGCGAGACCCTTGACCTGGCAACCGCCAACATCGTAGCCGAAGGCATGAAGAAGTGGGCCATGGAATTAGGCGCCACCCACTGCACCCACTGGTTCCAGCCCCTTACCGAGGGAACAGCCGAGAAGCATGACGGCTTTGTGGAGCACGACGGCAAAGGCGGCCTGGTAGAGGAATTCACAGGCAAGCAGCTCGTTCAGCAGGAACCGGACGCCAGCTCATTCCCCAGCGGCGGAATCCGCTCCACCTTCGAGGCGCGCGGCTACTCGGCATGGGATCCCGCCAGCCCCGTCTTCGTGGTAGGCGACACCCTGATGATTCCCACCGTCTTCATCTCCTATACAGGCGAGGCGCTGGATTACAAGGCACCCCTTAAGAAATCCCTGATGGCCGTTGACAAGGCAGCCACCGCAGTAGCACAGTACTTCTACCCCGAAGTCAGGAAAGTCATTACCAACTTAGGATGGGAACAGGAGTATTTCCTCGTTGATGAAGACCTCTATGCCGCACGCCCCGACCTGGTAATGACAGGGCGCACCCTCATGGGACATGACTCTGCCAAGAACCAGCAGATGGATGACCACTACTTCGGCTCCATCCCCGGCCGTGTAGCCTCCTTCATGAAGGACTTGGAGATCAAAGCCCTCGAGCTGGGCATCCCCTGCAAGACACGCCATAACGAGGTAGCCCCCAACCAGTTCGAGCTGGCCCCCATCTTCGAGGAGTGCAACCTCGCCGTTGACCACAACATGCTGCTGATGATGCTCATGCGCAAGGTAGCCCGCAAGCACGGCTTCCGCTGCCTCCTGCACGAGAAACCCTTCGGCGGCGTAAACGGAAGCGGCAAGCACAACAACTGGAGCCTCTCCACCGATACCGGCGTACTATTGCACGGCCCAGGAAAGACTCCGCTTGACAACCTGCGCTTCGTCACCTTCCTGGTAGAGAGCCTGATGGCCGTTTACCGTCACAACGGACTGCTCAAGGCCAGCATCATCTCCGCCACCAACGCCCACCGGCTTGGTGCCAACGAGGCACCCCCAGCCATCATCTCCAGCTTCCTGGGCAAGCAGCTCAGCGAGTTGCTCGACCATCTGGAGAACGCCACCGACGAGGAGATTATCAACCTCAAGGGCAAACGCTCACTCACACTGGACATCCCGCAGATTCCCGAGCTACTGCTTGACAATACCGACCGCAACCGCACCTCACCCTTCGCCTTCACCGGCAACCGCTTCGAGTTCCGTGCAGCCGGTTCCCAGGCCAACTGCGCCGCCTCCATGATTGTCCTCAACACAGCCATGGCCGAAGCCCTCACCAGCTTCAAGCAGCGTGTTGACCAGCTCATCCAGGACGGAACAGAACCCATGAAGGCCATTCTCAAGACCGTCCGTCAGGACATCCTCACCTGCAAGCCCATCCGCTTTGACGGCAACGGCTACAGCGAGGAGTGGAAGCAGGAAGCAGCACGCCGCGGCCTGGATGTAGAGAGCAGCGCCCCCCTGATGCTGGACAACTACCTGAAGCCCGACACCATCCGGATGTTCGGTGATATGCACGTCCTCACCGAGGCCGAGCTGGAGGCACGTACCGAAATCAAGCAGGAAACCTACACCAAGAAGATACAGATCGAGGCCCGCATCTTCGGCGACCTCTGCCTCAACCACATTATCCCCGTAGCCACCAAGTACCAGAGCCAGCTGATAGATAATGTACACAAGGTAAAGGAGATCTTCCCCGAACAGACCGCCATCAAGGTCAGCGCCAACAACCTGGCACTCATCGAACGCATCAGCGAGCACAGCAGCTTCATCACCGAGAACGTAGAAGCCCTCGTAAATGCCCGCCGCGTCGCCAATAAGATAGAAAGCGTACGCGAGAAAGCCATTGCCTATCACGACACCGTAGCCCCGCTCATCGAGAAGATCCGCTATCACATCGACGAGCTGGAACTTATCGTGGATGACGAACTGTGGCCCCTCCCCAAGTATCGCGAGATGCTATTCATCCGGTAAACGGATTAAAAAAATAATACAGGAATGCAGTCAGAAGGGTTTTCGTTGGCTAAATGCCAACGAAAACCCTTTTATCAATGTACAGCTGGGAGGATGGCTCGTCATGAATAAGACATTCCGGCACACATGTTCTGGTATCGAAACTTAAATTATATTAATTTCACATGTTGTTATTGCTCGTATCTTTAAATTCAGTATCTTTGTAATTAATTACGCTAAGAACGAATATATAACATATATAATGTAAGTATTAGGCTATCTATGGCAAGAAGAGTTGTTGTATCAGGCATAGGCATATGGTCGTGTTTAGGAACCAGTATAGAGCAGGTCAAGGAGGCCCTATACCAGGGAAAATCCGGCATTATACTGGACTCTAAACGCCTAGACTATGGATTCCGATCTGCACTGACCGGTGCAGTGGAAACCCCTGTGCTGAAAGGGTTGCTCGACAGACGCCAACGGGCCAACATGTCAGAACAGGCAGAATATGCCTACATGGCAACAAGGCAGGCTTTTGAGCAGGCTGGGGCAGACGACGACTTCAGACAAGAAAACGAAGTGGGCTGTATCTTCGGCAACGACTCATCGGCAAAAGCCATCATAGAAGGGTATCGCGTGATGGAAGAAAAACACGATTCTGAACTCGTTGGTGCCGGCTCGGTATTCCAGTCAATGAATTCCACCGTCAACATGAACCTTTGCTCAGTCTTCAACCTGTGCGGCATAAACTTCAGCGTAAGCGCCGCTTGTGCCAGCAGCAGCCATGCCATAGGTCTGGGCTACATGATGATCAGGCAAGGTCTGCAGAACACGGTGCTATGCGGCGGAGCGCAAGAGACCAATATGTACGGAATATCCTCATTTGATGCTATCCGCACCTTCTCAATGCGCATGAAAGAACCAGCCAAAGCCAGTCGTCCCTTTGACCGTGACCGCGACGGTCTCGTTCCCTCAGGCGGCGCAGCCGCCCTTGTGCTGGAGGATTATGACCATGCCGTAGCCCGTGGAGCCAATATACTTGCCGAGGTTTGCGGATACGGATTCTCTGGTAACGGCGGCGCTATCTCTAACCCTAGTGACAACGGCAGTACCATAGCCATGCGGCGCGCCATGGCAGATGCCGGCATCAAAGCTTCCGACATAGACTATATCAATGCCCATGCCACCTCTACCCCACAAGGTGACATAGCGGAAGCCATAGCACTTCATAACCTTTTTGTCGGAGAGCATGCCCTTATCAGCAGTACCAAATCCATGACAGGACACGAGTGCTGGATGGCAGGAGCGTCTGAGATTGTCTACAGCATCATCATGATGCAGAACAACTTCGTAGCCCCCAACATCAACTTCGAAAACCCCGATGAGTTTTCCGCAAAACTGAATATCGCTGCCAAGACCACAGAAACAGAGGTCAGAACCGTGCTAAGCAATTCCTTCGGGTTCGGCGGAACTAACAGTACCCTGATAATAAAGAAACCCTAAGCGATATAAGATATGAACCTACACCCTGCATTGAAGAAAAAATACACCATCGAACAACTTCCGGCACCTGAAGCTCAACGGCAGGCCGAATTCATAGCTTGGGGACCAGCAATTTTCCAAGCATCAAGACTGATGGTAAAATTCGGTATTCTGGATATGCTCAGGGATGCCGACGAAGGACTCACCCGTCAGGAGATTGTTGAGAGGACACGGTTGACTGACTACGCTGTAAAATGCCTGCTCGAGGCTTCGCTCAGCATCGGAACCGTACTCATTGACGAGGAGACAGAGAAATATACCCTAAGCAAGACCGGATGGTTCCTGCTGACCGACAAGGCAACACGCGTGAACCTGGACTTTAATCACAATGTCAACTATTTGGGATGGTTCCGTTTGGAGGAATCACTACTGAACGGGAAGCCCGAAGGACTGAAACATTTCGGCCCCTGGCCGACTATATACGAGGGGCTGAGTTCTCTGCCCGAACAGGTTCAGAAGTCATGGTTTGCCTTCGATCATTTCTATAGCGATTCAGCCTTCCCGCAAGCCCTTGAAATAATCTTTAGGGAGCACCGAACCCGCTCGCTTTATGATGTGGGCGGAAATACCGGCAAATGGGCCTTGCAATGTGTGGAATTCGACAAGGACGTAGAAGTGACCGTTTTGGACTTGCCCCAACAGATTAAGCTGATGCAGCAGAACATTGCTGATAAACCTGGTGCCGAACGTATCAGGGGCTGCGGCATCAACTTACTACAGAAGGATGCAGTTTTTCCGCAACATGAAGGCGGTTTGGATGCCATTTGGATGAGTCAGTTTCTGGATTGCTTCAGCATGCCGGAGATTGTCAGCATACTCCATAGAACCAAGGCCATTATGAAGCCCGCTACCCGGCTTTATATTATGGAGACACTTTGGGATCGCCAGCGATTTGAGCCGGCAGCTATGTGTCTGACAATGACCACCCTGTACTTTACTGCTCTGGCTAACGGCAACAGTAAAATGTACAATACCGCAGACTTACAGCAGTGCATCAATGAGGCGGGATTGCATATTGAGAAGATATACGACGGACTGGGGCAAGGACACTGTATTGTTGAGATAAAAACGGAAAGATAAAAGTCAAAAATAATAAATAAAGGGTTAAGAATGAATTATTTGCTGAAGTCGTGAATATTCAGTTGACCATAAAATACCAACCACAAGAATGACAAGAACAGAAATAGAAGAGAAGGTAAGGGACTTCATGATTGAAGACATGGAGATAGCCGAAGAAAAGGTACATGCCAATGCCCTTCTTAAGGAGGACATGGGTATTGACAGCCTGGATTATGTTGACATTATCGTCATTGTCAACAGAATCTTTGGTTTCAAGATTAAGCTCGAGGAGATGACTAACGTTAAAACGTTAGGTGATTTCTGTGACTACATAGAACAGAAGATTAAAGAGTAAGTATGGAAAAGGAGTGGGCAGGTACAACATACGGGAATGCATGGATGCACCGATGGCTCATACGTATGCTACGGTACATTGATGTCAGGGTGCTGTATGCCTTTACCGCCATATTCGTCATTCCTGTCTGCCTGCTTGTCAACCCCAGCGGCGGCATCATCTACCGCTATTTCAGAAAGCAGCATGGGTACGGCCCACTGAAGTCAGCCATCAAGACATACCAGAACCACTACCAGTTCAGTCAGGTGGTAATAGATAAATTCGCCACTTATGCAGGCAAGACGTTCCGCATGGAGATAGAAGGTGCTGAACACTTCCAGCAACTTGCCAGAGGGGTGGAGAGCTTCGTTATGCTAAGCTCACACATAGGTAACTACGAGATTGCCGGCTATACCCTTTCATCGGACCAGAAACCTATAAACGCTCTGGTCTTCTTTGGCGAGAAGGCTTCCGTAATGAATAACCGCTCCAAGCTCTTTGCTGATACAAATACACGAATGATACCCATACGGCCTGATATGGGACACCTGTTCGAGATTGATCAAGCCCTGCAGAACGGAGAGATTGTAAGTATGCCAGCCGACCGCCTGCTAGGTTCACAGAAGAAACTGCTGATACCTTTTCTGAACGACACCGCCGCATTCCCGTACGGTCCTTTCAGTATAGCCACCATAAGGGGATTGAACGTGCTTGCCGTACATGTGATGAAGCAGTCGACACTCACCTATAAAATATATGTTACACCCCTCAGCTACAACAGGGAAGCACCGCGCCAGCAGCAGATACAGGAACTGGCCCAACAATATGTTGCCGAAGTGGAGCGGATGGTAAAGCGCTACCCAGCCCAATGGTACAACTACTTTGAATTCTGGAAAGATGATGAATGTTAAAGACTATACCTGCCCAACTGATGCTTTCGTGCAAGGCATAGACATCCACACGCTCCTGCCCCAGCAGGAACCGTTTGTGATGATAGATACGCTAAGGCACTATAGCAGGGACGTTGTAGTAACCACATTGCACATCAAGCCTGACAATCTGTTTGCGGGTCAGAATAGTCTTTCAGCGAGTGGACTTGTCGAGAATATCGCCCAGACATGTGCCGCCAGAATTGGATATATCAACAAGTATATTCTCAAGAAGAATATACAGGTAGGCTTCATAGGTGCAGTACGTAACATGGAAATCACCTGCCTTCCTAAAATTGGAGATACTATCACAACAACAGTCACCATCGTAGAGGAGGCCTTTGGCATATCACTGGCCACAGCCACCGTTATGTCTGGGGATAAAACCTTGGCCACTACGGAGATTAAGATAGCTTTAAAAGAGGAATAAATACATGGCAGCAATAATAGCAGATAACATCATGTCGCCTTTAGGTTCCTCTTCAGGAGCCAATTACCAGGCAGTAAAAGCTGGTAAGACTGCATTGCGCCTCCATAATCATGAATTCAATCTACCCTTCCCCTTTACTGCTGCTTTGTTTTCTGAAGAGCAGAAAGAGGAGTTCACGATAAACGGCCTTACCCTATTCGAGAGTCTGGCCGTAACCTCCATCCGAAAAGCCCTTGAGAGTTGCCAGATCCCAATGGACAACCGGACCTGTCTGGTGATAAGTTCCACCAAACAGAACATCAGCCTGCTGAACATCGAGGGTAATCCCCCTGAGAATGTTCTCTACCCGGGGCATTCTGCAGAAAGGATTGCTCAGAACGTAGGCATAACCACCACTCCCATCATCGTCTGCAACGCTTGCATTTCAGGTGTCTCGGCACTGATATTGGGGAACCGACTGATAGAAATGCAGGAATACGATTACGTGATAGTATGTGGTATAGACCTGCAAAGCCCTTTCATCATCTCGGGTTTCCATTCGCTGAAGGCACTGTCAGAAACTCCATGCCGCCCCTTCGACTTAGAAAGAACAGGACTCAATCTGGGCGAAGCGGCTGCTACCGTAATACTGGGGAAGGGAAACCTGACAGACAAATGGCACATCGCAGGGGCAGCCATCAGAAACGATGCCTACCACGTTAGTAGTCCCGCCCCGAAAGCCGACGGATGCCTGATGGCACTGGAAGCTGTCATGAAGGAGCAAGATGCCTGCAAGCTGTCCGTTATCAACGCACACGGCACTGCTACGCTGTACAACGACCAAATGGAGGCACGCGGAATCTGCAGAGCAGGACTATCGGATATTCCCGTAAATGCCCTGAAAGGATACTATGGCCATACGATGGGAGCCGCAGGTATTCTGGAAACCCTCATCACACTCCATGCCGCAGAAGACAATACCATCGTTGGCACTAAAGGCTATGAAGAGCTGGGCGTAAGCGGCAACTTGAACATTGTCCGTAACAATACCACAACGGCAAAGAAAGACTTCGTGAAGCTTATCTCCGGCTTTGGCGGATGCAATGCTGCGGTATTATTGACCCCGTGCGCCCCCTTAGGGAGAGAGAATGGGCAAGAAATAGAGGCACAACACCAAGTCACCATCACGCCCCAGTCGGTGCAGATTGACAATAAGATGATAGACACAGGGCAGTTGAGAGGAAAAGCCCTTTTGACATACCTGTACAAGACATACATTCAGGACTACCCCAAGTTCTACAAGATGGACGCTCTGGCACGTCTGGGCTTTATTACAACAGAGTTGCTGATCCGGAAGGAGCGAGGAGCAAAGGGCGAGGAGCAAGGGGCAAGAGGCGAGAGAGCTGTCATCTTTTTTGGACAGTCGTCCTCTATCAATGCCGACAAGGAGTTTCTTGCCTCCATTGCCGACCCAGAGAACTTTTTCCCCTCTCCTGCCTCATTTGTATATACACTGCCCAATATCGTAAACGGAGAAGTTGCCATCCGAAACGACTATCACGGCGAGACATCTTTTTACATTCTCCCCCGTAAAGATGATGATATTATGCGTATGGTAACCCAAGCCACAATGCTTGACAACTACCACAAGAGTATTATCACAGGATGGCTGGATTACAAGAGCGAGGAGGATTATTGTGCGGAATTAAGAGTTTATAACGTCATAACGAAATAACATAAATAGAATAGAATATAATGGAAGAACTGATTTTAGAACTGAAAGAACAGATTATCGAGGTACTGAACCTTGAGGAACTGACTCCTGAGGATATTGACCCCAAGGCTCCATTGTTCGGAGCAGGTGGACTTGGGCTGGACTCTATTGATGCGCTGGAACTGATTGTATTGCTGGAGAAGCGCTACGGCATCCGTCTGGCAAGTGCAGCCGAAGGTAAGAGCATCTTTACCAGCGTAGAGAATATCGCCCAGTACGTAAGCCAGAACAGGAAGAAGTGAAGGCTGCGATTGAGCGAGAGGAGAGTGAAGCTCGCTTCAACTATTCCGAGCGTGAGCAGGCTCGACCGCAGGTCAAAAGTGAAAGAGTGAAAAATGAAAAATATAAATTACAAATAAACTCCGCCAATGAGGGCTAAGGATGGGGCAAGCATTGCCATAACAGGAAGTGGAATCGTCTGTGCATTGGGTACCGATAAGGAGTCGGTGCAGAAATCACTGCTGGAGAACAGGACAGGCATAGGCGAACTGCGCTATCTGAAATCCCAACACAAGGAACTGCCTGTGGGGGAAGTCAAGATGTCTGACGCAGAACTCAGGCACGCCCTTGCCGTAGCGGCAGAGGAAGAGGTCAGTCGTACCGCCCTGCTTGGAGCTTACGCACTCCGTCAGGCGCTGGAAGATGCCCGCCTATCTCCTCAATCGCTGAAAGGCAGGCGTGTAACCCTTATCTCTGGCACTACCGTAGGTGGAACAGAGGCGACTGAACAATACTCCTGCGGCAACAACACACAGGCCATTGCCCGCATGGTGGGTATCGACTGCGAACTGAGCACCATCTCCACCGCCTGCTCATCGGCTCTGAATGCCATCATTCTGGGAACAAGGATGCTGCTCTGCGGCGAGACTGACATCGTCCTGGCAGGTGGAACGGAGGCGCTGTCCCTGTTCCATCTGAACGGATTCAATAGCCTGATGATTCTTGACCACGATGTCTGCCGTCCGTTTGATGCTACCCGCCAGGGGCTCAACTTAGGCGAAGGAGCTGCCTATCTGGTATTACAACGAACTCCGGATGCACACCTGCAGGGGAGCAATATCCAAGCTTACATCACAGGCTGGGGCAACAGATGCGATGCCTTCCATCAGACCGCTACTTCCGAGAATGGCGAAGGCGCCTTCATGGCTATGACAGAGGCGCTGCAGATGGCGCACCTGAGACCTGAGGAGATTGATTACGTGAATGCCCACGGAACGGGAACACCCGACAATGACACATCCGAGAGCACAGCCCTGCGTCGTGTCTTTACCGAGAACATGCCGCCCGTATCCAGCACCAAATCCCTTACGGGACATACCACTTCGGCATCTGGCAGCATCGAGGCAGTGATTTGCCTTATTGCTATGCAAAGTCGTTTTATCCCAGCTAATTACGGATGGAGCACCGGCACACCGGATTGTATCACTCCTGTTTCCAAGACCACGCAGAAGGAGCTGCACCACGTGTTGTGTAACTCGTTCGGATTCGGAGGCAACGACTCTTCTCTGGTCATCTCTGACAAGGAAAGCCCCTTTGATGATGTTCCCCAGAAGGACTACATTCTGACAGGCGAGAACGAAATCACCCAAGAGGAGGAGTTGAAGGAATTGCGCGAATACATCTCGCCCATGGAGTCCAGAAGAATGTGCAAGGTAATGAAAGCAGCCTTCCTGACATCCTTACGTGCCATACAGAAGGATGGCATCAGTAAGCCGGATGCCATTATCGTAGCCACACAATACGGAATGCTGGAGAATGGCGGGAAGATTCTGAATACCATCCATGAACAGGGCGAGGAAGGAATAAGCCCCACCCTTTTCATGCAAAGCACACATAACACGCTGGCTGGAGCGCTGGCAATCCATCTGGGCTGCCACGGATATAATATCACCTACTCACAAGGTAAGGAATCCCTCCAATGGGCGCTGCGCGATGCCCAGAGGCTTATCCGCGAGGGGAAAGCCAGTAGCGTACTGGTGGGACTTCACAACCACGTGCCGCCTACGTTCAAGGTTGTACTTGACCAGCAAGGTATCACGGAACAATACGAGATATACTCTAAAAGCATCATTATAAAATCCGCCTTATGAATATAAGTCTGTTGTCATTGGCTCTTATACAAAGTTTCCTGCTGGCGATGGGGCAGGTAATGCTGAAGTTCGGCCTTCTCAGGATGGAACCTTTTGGCTGGAACCTTGCTTTCTGGCGCTCTGCCCTGGTGAACTGGCAGTTTGCCCTTTGCGGCCTCTGCTTCGGCTCTGCCAGCCTGCTGTGGATGTATATCATCAAGCACTACCCCATCAGCACGGCCTACCCGCTGGTCAGCCTGAGCTATGTGTTTGGCATGATTGCCGCCATCGTGTTCTTTCACGAGCATGTTGACATGAGCAAATGGATTGGCGTCCTGCTGATAATAACCGGTTGTTATATAATATCGAAATAAAGCCCCCCTCCAGCTCCCCCCTTGGGGGAGTGAAAATTATAAATTATGAATTATATCATCCTAACGATACTATTTAGCCTCAGCAGCATTACATCCGCTCTGGCACAGACAAGCGCCATAGATGAGATCAGCAAGGCTTCTCAGGCTGTCGGAACGGTGCAGGCCGACTTCACGCAGACCAAACGTCTGAAGATGCTGAATGATGCTATGGTATCAAAGGGCAGGATGTGGTGCACGCAACCCAACCGCCTGCGATGGGAATACACTACCCCCTACGCCTCTCTCTTCATTCTCAACGATGATAAGGTTTTGTTTAGGAACAGTAAGCGCAGCAATACCCTTAATGCTAACCGGCACAAGAGAATCAGGGAAATGATTCGCATCATGATTCCCAGCAATTTAGGTAAAGTCTTATCAGAGAAGAAAGACTTTCATACAACCGCAGAAACAACTGAAAATCAGCATATTCTAACACTTATTCCACAGAATAAGGAGTTGAAGCAAATGTTCACTCGGATTGTTCTTTACTACGATCGCAAGCAGGCGGTTGTAACCCAAATAGAAATGTACGAAAAGAACGGAGACAGCACCACCATCCAGCTCTCCTCGATAAAGAAAAACATTGTTATCAACCCATCTGTGTTTACCCTTAACAATGACGCTAAGAAATAATCTATACGATATAAAAGATGTACAAAAGACCCCTGATGGTGTCACCTACAGCATACAGCTCAACAGGGATTGCATCATCTACCAGGTACACTTCCCCGGTATGCCCATTACGCCTGGCGTATGTATAATACAGATAGCCGAGGAGCTGCTGTCGGAGCATCTGCAGAAGCCCCTGCAGCTTACCTCCATCAGGAACGCCAAGTTCCTGTCAATCCTCCAACCAACGGGCCATACAGTGCGGGTGCACCTCTCTGCCATAAAAGAAACTGAGGGGAAGGTCAGCGCCAAGGCCGTGATGGACAATGGCGAGGAGACGATATACGCCAAAATCTCATTTACCTGTAATGACGTCTGAACAGAAGCATACAGCAGACATAGCCAGATTGCTGCACGAGCGAGGAATCTGCGCCATTATACCTACATACAACAATGCAGGAACCATTGCTGATGTGGTCCGTCGTACCCTGCTGCAATGCCACGATGTTATTGTAGTGAACGACGGCAGCACCGACGGCACACGCGAGCTGCTCCTGCAGACAGAGGGCATCACGCTGGTGGATTATCCCAAGAACACAGGCAAGGGCACGGCCCTGAAACACGGCCTTCGCAAGGCCATAGAGATGGGCTTCTCCTATGCCATTACCCTGGATGCCGACGGTCAGCATTTCCCCGAGGACATCCCCTTGTTCCTGGAGGCCAACCTGCGCCACCCCGAAGCCATCATTTTGGGTCAACGCAAGCTGGACGGCGTAGAAAGGTCGGGCGGCAGCAAGTTTGCCAATGCTTTCGGCAACTTCTGGTTCTGCGTACAGACCCTGCATTATGTCCCCGACACCCAGACGGGCTTCAGGCTTTATCCCCTGCACAAACTGCACGGGCTCTCCTTGCTGACTTCCCGGTACGAGGCAGAGCTGGAGCTGCTGGTATCTTCTGCCTGGAATGGCGTGAGGATTGTCTCTGTACCCGTGAATGTCTATTATCCGCCCCGTCAGGAGCGTGTATCGCACTTCCGTCCGGGGCCCGACTTCACCCGCATATTCATCCTGAATACCTTCCTGTGCCTGCTGGCTTTTGTATGGGGCTATCCCCTGTACCTGCTCAGGTTCATAGATACCGTATTCCGGACGGCCTTTGCCCTGACGGTTTATCTGGTGGGGCTGTGTATTATCATACCCCTCTCCCTGATTTATGTGCCCATAGCCAAGCTGTTCCACCTAGGCAGTTCGCCATTGCGTACGCTGCTGTACTTTACAGGCAAGGTGGTTTCCAAGCTGCTGTACGTGGCCAGCGGCAAGGTGAGCATCGTCAACACCACTGCCGAGACCTTCAGTAAGCCTGCCATCATCATCTGCAACCATCAGAGCCACCTGGACCTGATGGTGCTGCTGGGGCTGACCCGCAAGATGGTATTCCTGACCAACGACTGGGTCTATAACAGCCCCTTCTTTGGCTATATCCTGCGTCATGCCGAATACTACCCTGTCTCTATGGGGTACGACCAACTGAAACCCCGAATCAAGGACCTGACAGACAGAGGCTACTCCATAGCCATCTTCCCCGAGGGTACACGCTCCGAGGATTGCCAGATAGGAAGGTTCCACAAGGGGGCCTTCCAGTTGGCCACCGACTTGGGGATAGACATCCTGCCCCTGATGCTGTATGGGGCCTGCAAGGCGCTGCCCAAGAACAGTAAGTATATGCACAGAAATCCTATTGTACTGCATGTGGGAGAGAGAGTTAACCCGCAGCAGCTCAGTCAGTTAGGAGGAACCGTTCAGGAACGTGCCAAGTGGTTCAGGAGGCTCTACGCCCAATGGTTGGAGGAGAATCAATTCAAAATCCAAAATTCAAAATCCAAAATTCAAAATTCAAATTTAAAAGGAGCTAGGGGCAAGGAGCAAGGAGCAAGGGGCAAGAGATTTGTTTTAACCATACTATTTGCGGCAATAGCAACAGCCAGCTTTGCCCGGATAAACATCTGGGAGGGCACTTCCTGCCATAAGAAGGTGTGGATGACGCCCTACCTTGCCAAGGGCGGGACGGACATTGCCGTCATTGTATGCCCTGGCGGAAGCTATTTCTGGCACGACATGGATGCCGAGGGACGCTCCGTGGCTGAATGGCTCCAGGCAAACGGCATATCGGCCTTTCTGCTGAAATACAGAACGGCACAGACACCGGCCTTTGTGCTCAGATACAGATACCTGTTCAGGGGTGTCAGATACCCCGATGCGCAAGACGACCTCAAACAAGCTCTGGCTGTGGTACGGAGCCATGCGGCTGAACTGGGCATAGACCCCGAGAAGGTGGGAGCGATGGGATTCTCTGCAGGCGGACACTTGGTGATGTCGGGTGCCGAACTGTTTCCCGCTCAGGAACGGCCGTCGTTCGTGGTCCCCATATATCCCGTTGTAACGATGGTAGAGGATTGTGTGCACAAACGCTCCAGAAGGGCTCTGCTGGGCGATAGCCGCAAGAACAACCAGCAACTGCGCGAACGGCTCTCACTGGAGAGAAACGTCCATGCCGACTGTCCGCCCGTCTTCTTGGTGAACTGTCAGGATGACCCCATTGTGCAATACAGGAATGCCGAGCTGCTGGATGCCGCCCTGTCGGAACAAAACGTTCCGCACCTCTATCTTCAGTACCTGACAGGGGGGCACGGATTTGGGGCCTCAGAGGCCAAGGGAACACCTGAATCCAGACAGTGGAAGAATGCTTTTTTAAGTTGGATAAAAACTTTGTACAAGAATGACTGATATCATCCTCTGGATATATGACTATATGCGCCGTCACACGATAGCCTGTGTGACCACCCTCTGCATCTCTACCGCATTACTGATACTCTTGGTAGCCAGGGTACACTTTAACGAGGACATATCGGCCTTCCTGCCCCTTGGCGAACAGTATCAGGAGTCGCTGCAGGTATATCAGGACGTGTCAGGTGCCAGTAAACTGCTGGCTATCTTCCAGTTGAAGGATACCACCCAGACGGACGAGGACGCCCTTGCCTGCGCCATGAACGATTTCTACGACTTCCTTTCTGCTGCGGACACATCAGGCATCATCCGCGAGGTTACGGCGCAGGTGGATTACGACGGCATTTCGGCTGTTACGGACTTTGTCTATCAGAACATTCCGCTCTTCCTGACGGAGAATGATTACACACGGATGGATAGCCTGCTGGCCGTTCCCGACTATACCGAAAAGCAGCTGCAGGAGGACCTGGCAATGCTGATGTTCCCCACCTCAGGGCTCCTGAGCACCAACCTGCAGCGCGACCCTCTGAACCTGTTCACACCCGTTGTTTCCGAGTTGATGGGCAGCTGGGGGACAGACGGTTTCCAGTTGTATGACGGCTATATCTTCACGCACGACATGAAGCGAAGCCTGGTGGCGCTGACATCGCCCTACGGCAACAGCGAGACGCACAACAATGCCCGCCTCATGCAGATGCTGGATGCCGTGGCCGACAGCATGCAGGCACATTCTCCTGCCGTATCCGTCCGTTACATAGGCGGCCCCTCCATAGCCGTGGGCAACAGCACGCAGATCAGACAGGACAGCATTCTTTCCGTCAGCCTGGCAGTGACACTGATTCTGGCACTGCTGTATTATGCCTTCCGTAGCATGCGCAACATCCTACTGATTCTACTGTCCATATCATGGGGCTGGCTCTTTGCCCTTGGCCTATTGTCCATATTCCACCAGAATATATCGCTGATAGTAGTAGGCATATCCAGTATTATCGTGGGCATAGCCGTCAATTACCCACTGCATCTGATAGCCCACGTATCTCATACCCACAACATGAGGCAGGCACTCTCTGAGATTATCTCACCACTCATCATTGGTAATATAACCACCGTGGGAGCCTTCTGTGCACTCATTCCCTTGCAGGCCACTGCGTTGAGGGATCTGGGCATCTTCAGCGCCCTCTTGCTGATAGGCACCATCCTGTTTGTAATACTATGGCTTCCGCATATCGTCCAGATTAAAACTTCACAACAGAGCCCCCATACTCCCCTGCTGGATTGGATAGGGAATATCAGGCTGGAAGAGAAAAAGTGGGTCGTAGTGCTCATAGGTGTCCTGACGCTTGTCTTCGGATGGTTCAGCCTGAGAACGGACTTTGATGTAAATATGAGCCATATCAACTACATGACTGCCGGGCAACGCTCCGATATGGAGTATCTGCAACAGCTGACGGATGGCACCGGCAAAGGCCGTAGGAGCATTTATGTAGTCAGCAAGGGTAGTTCCATTGAGGAAGCCATGAACAACTCTCAACGGATTCAGGGCATACTCAGAAACATTGCCGAGAGATTTGAAGGCGCTTCGGTATCCTCGTCGGAAAGGTTCATGTGTTCAAAGAAGGAACAAAGCAATAGAATTCTCAGATGGGAAACGTTTATAAAAGAACATTCGTACCTTCTCAGTCAGCAGTTGACACAGGAAGCAACCGCAGCAGGTTTCAGTCCTGATGCCTTTGCCCCCTTTCACGAGATAACAGACAGGCAGTACCAGGCGCAGGACTTTCCGTTCTTTAAGCCGCTGAAACATGTTTATGCCTCGCATCTCAGCACCGACTCACTCTCAGGCCGCTATCGGGTTATTGATACCGTAACAGTCCCTGCTTCAGCCATAGATTCTGTCGGCACTGCTATCAGCGTCTTACTGCCTTCCACATCATTCTGTTTTGATATCGGGGGCATGAACAGCACTTTGGCCAATAACCTGACAGACAACTTCAACTATGTAGGATGGGCCTGTGCCCTTATCGTCTTTCTTTTCTTATGGTTCTCATTCGGCAATATCAGACTGGCTCTGCTGTCATTTATGCCTATGGCCGTCAGCTGGATATGGATTCTGGGCATTATGGGTATGCTGGACATACAATTCAATATAGTTAATATTATACTGGCAACGTTCATCTTCGGCCAAGGCGATGACTACACCATCTTCATGACCGAGGGATGCCTCTATGAACGCACCCACAGCCGCAAGATGCTGGCTGCGCACAAACGCTCCATTGCCCTCTCGGCCCTGATAATGTTCATTGGCATCGGCACCCTGATATTTGCCCGTCACCCCGCCCTCCGTTCGCTGGCAGAGGTAACCATAATAGGAATGTTCTCCGTAGTCCTTATGGCCTACGTGATACCGCCATTGTTTTTGGCCAGCAGGCCAAAAACAAGTTGAGAGTTTAGAGTGAAGAGTGAAGAATCATAGTTAGATAAAAGATAAAAATCCGGAATAGCGAAGCGGTCCAGAGGAGCGAAGCGGTCCGGTGAAGAAGCAAATATTCAATAATAAAATATGAGAGAAAATATCAAACAACTACTTGAGGACCTGCTGCCTTTGGTGGATCTTGAGTCCGACTTCCTGTTCAGCGATTTAGACTCGCTAGGTGTAACCACCATCCTTATGACCCTTTCGGCTGAGTATGGCATAGAGTTGGAGGCCAAGGACGCTACACCCAAGAATCTCAAGACCCTTGATAGCATAGTAGCCATGGTGGAGGAGAAATTAAAAGTAAAGAGTGAAGAGTGAAGAACGCCGAAGGTGTCGCAAGCAGAATGCGAGAACGAAGTGGCAATTTGCTACAACTGTGCTCGCTAAACGATAACCGAAATAATTATGGATTATAATTCAAACCTCGAATCCTACGTGCGCCAGTGGGCTGAGAAGCAGCCCGACAAAACGGCTGTTATCTGTGATAGTGAAACCATCACCTACGGACAACTATGGCAACAGGTAACAGAGCATAGTAGGGATTACCAGCAGGCCGAAGGGCGAGCCGTGGTTATCCGCAGCACCCAGAGCATCTTTTTTCTTGTCCAGTACTTTGCCGCTCATTTGGCAGGCAAAGCCTTTGTGCCATTAGAAGAGAACTGTACCGATGCACGCCTCAGTTCCATTCAGCACGAGGTAAACGCCTGTTCGATTCCCGGCAATGTGGCAGACATACTCTATACAACGGGCACAACAGGGCAGCAGAAGGGCATTATGATTAGCCACAAGGCTATCATGGCCGATGCAGGGAACCTGATTTCCGCCATGCAGTTCGCAGAGGATCTGCTATTCATCATCAGCGGACCGCTCAACCACATAGGCAGCCTCAGTAAGATTTGGCCCACCGTCATGGCAGGTGCCACACTCTGCATCACCCCAGGCATGAAGGATATGAACCAGTTCCTGAACGCGTTCCAGCTACCCTATCCCAAAATTGCCACATTTTTGGTACCCGCCAGCATACGTATGCTCTTGCTGTTTGCCCGGAAAGAACTCTGCAGCATCTCGGACAAGATAGATTTCATAGAGACAGGAGCCGCCCCGATGCCGCAGGCCGACATGGAAGCGTTATGCCTACTTCTGCCCCACGCCAGGCTCTACAACACCTACGCCTCTACCGAGACGGGAATCATCTGCACTCACAATTACAACTCGGATTACTGCGTGGCAGGCTGCCTGGGCCGTCCCATGCCTCACTCATCCGTTTTTATTACCCCAGAGGGCTATGTGGCCTGCAAGGGAGATACCCTGATGGAGGGCTATGTAGGCGACGAAGGTCTGACGCGCAATGTACTGCACAACGGCACGCTTTTCACCTCCGACTGCGGCAGAATAGACGAGCAGGGACGCCTGCACCTGACGGGGCGCATAGGTGATATCATCAACATAGGCGGCTACAAGGTCAATCCCATAGTGGTAGAGGATGTCGCCCTGTCTTTCCCTGCCGTTTCCGACTGCATCTGCACACCCAGTCCCCATCCTGTTCTTGGAACGGTACTGAGATTGTATATAGTGCCACAGTCTGGAAGTGAAGTTGACAAGAAAGAGTTGAGTGCTTTCCTACAAAAGAAGCTGGAACAGTATATGATTCCGCAGTTTTTCAGTATTGTGGACCATATAGAAAGGACTTTTAACGGTAAACTGAACCGTAAATACTATCTCACAGGCATAAAATGAACTGTTCTTTTGCCTTCCTTTCCGATTTTTTTGTAATTTTGCATCCGATTTCTGAAAACACATAGACATGAATAATTTGATTGAAAGCTTGAAGAACAACCTTGCCATTGTTGTTGCACTGGGTGTTTGCGCCATTTGGGGCGAGACATTTGTATCCTCAAAGATTCTGCTGGAGAACGGGCTGATGCCGTCCGACATATTCTTCTACCGCTTTGCCCTGGCATACGTGTGCATCTGGTTCATCTCACACAAAAGGCTGTGGGCGGACAACTGGCAGGATGAGCTGCTGCTGCTGATACTGGGCATTATGGGCGGTTCACTGTATTTCCTGACGGAGAACATGGCACTGATGTACAGTACGGCGTCCAACGTTGCCATTCTGGTAGGCTCCACCCCGCTGATAACGGCTGTGCTGATGGCGCTGTTCTACAAGGATGAGCGTATGTGCACCAGGCAGATGATAGGTTCGCTGCTGGCCTTCGGGGGTATGGCGCTGGTTATACTGAACGGACAGCTGATGCTGCACCTGAACCCTAAGGGTGATATCCTGGCCCTGTGCGCCTCGCTGACATGGGCCTGCTATTCACTGATTATCAAGAAGCTTTCAAGGCATTACAATTCATTCTTCATTACCCGTAAGATATTTATTTACGGCCTTATCACCATC
>Ga0326513_10001420_pt1 | contig 18886 bp, 24 predicted proteins | sample 2_2465_0518_D_FD_203654 | JGI IMG/M metagenome (GOLD analysis project Ga0326513, IMG submission 203654) | Bovine rumen microbial communities from UC Davis, California, United States - 2_2465_0518 | ecosystem: Host-associated > Mammals > Digestive system > Stomach > Rumen | place: USA... | reverse complement strand
TATTCCTTCTGGAAAATTAGATATACCTTGACTAGCTAATACAGTAGCTACGTTAAGTGAACGACCTAAACGCAAGAATCTATCTATAATAGTAGACATTTCTCTATTTACAAATAATAAATGAGCCTCATCACAAAATAATGTAGTTGGCACTTCTACATCAGACGAAAGAATATCCATTAATTTTCTAGCTATAATATATATAATACATGAAGTAAGTCTTTCATTAGGATCATAATCATCTATAGATTTATTATAATCAGGAAGAGCTAATCCATGCAAAGTAATAACCATGTTATCAGTATTATTAAATCTTAATGGTTCTACGTTTTGTTCTCTGGTAAATAATAATTTACCATGCTGGTTATCTTCATACATTTTTAATAAGGTACCTACTAATTGTGCCTGCTCACTTTTATTAGCAAATAAATAATCTGCTACATCTTGCATATCAACATAATCATCGCTATTTCTACTTTTAGTAACAAAATCAGTTACGATAGGCGTAATAGCGGTAGTTACATCTGAAGATAATTTACCACATAATAATTCAATAATAGACATTAATGTAGCAGTATCAATACTTTCTTCTTCGCCAGTTTCTTTATTAGTTTTAGCTAAAAATGTAAATGGATTTAGCGCTCCAGGTGAAATATTACTAATATCAATTATTTTTATATTTTTATTAACATTATATAATTTATTAAAATCATTTTTTGGGTCTATCGCAATTACACGTTGACCAATTCCCATGCAATTAGCGGCAACATTTATTAAGAAAAACGTTTTACCACTACCAGGAGAACCACACACGATAGTTCCAGGTGAAGCGTTAGCTAATGCGGCAGTTGTTGGACTCCATTTAACTGTACTCATATTTAAATTTCCTCCTTAGTATAGTTTTCCAGCACCATATATTGTATATTTAGTATTATAAATAAGTTTTGGTTCTGGAATATTTTTTATTAAATTATTTTTATTAAAATCATTTTGATTATAGTTATCAGTATTATTTATCAATAAATCTATTAATAATTGTTTTTGTTGTTCAAGGTTTTCAAATTCGTATATATGTATTAATCTAATACCCTTTTCTCTGCATAATAAAGATTTCATTAAATGATAGTCTTTATTACAACCTGCCTGTATAGAATGATACCAATTACCATTATATTCTATTGCAATATTTTTATTTGGAATATAAATATCTAGTTCGTAAGGTTTAATAATTTGTCTAGTATTTTCTATGATTTCTATATTTAATGATTTTAAGTAATTGGCTAATTCTTTTTCTATATGTGAATATGTATGAAATGTATTTTCAGTATAAGCAATAATCTTATCTATATCTGAATTTTTTATATATGTATAACCTTTATACTTTATACAGTCTATATTATCTTTTATGCATAACCAACCTTGACCATATAATTGAATTAATTTACCTATTCTAGCACAATTGTTATCTATTTCAAATTGATCTGCTTCAATGTTTCTAGATACATGTGATCTTTTAGTTAATTCTGAATAACTTCCATACTTAGAAATAATAGTATCTTTTGATTTTTGTTTTATATTATTAGATTGGTTTACATAATTACAATTATATTTTTCTTTTACGGTTTGTTTAGTTTTATTTTGACATATATCTGATTTAACGGTATTACGAATTTTATTTTTAATTTCAGTATTTTGTGCAGGATTTTTAGTGCCGTATCTTATAAAATTTGTATGTTCTCTTTTATCTTGACTATAAATAGCTGCACATTTAGCACTACATGTAGTTTTATAACCATCAAATATATTTATAAATCTTGTTTTATTTCCACAAATTGTACAATTAGCCGTAGCATCACTTATATAGTTTACATAATATTTTTCTAATGGTATATTATGCACTTTAATATGCTGAGATAAACCCATTTTACTATTAAACGATTTATTACATATTTGACATATTAAATTCATACACTAATCTCCTTATAACAATATTATAATTAAATAGATTATATGCTAGCGAGCATTTTATTATATTCATCTTCTGAACCTGGATATAAACTTGCCTGACTATTCCAATCAGTTACCCATTCTAACATTCTATCTAAGCAATCCTGCTTTGTCTTATCAAGATTATATTTATACATTAACTTTGCCATATATATAATATCTTTTCTATTATTCCGGTATTCAGCTAATCTTTCCCAAATATCATAATTATCTTTTTTTAATTCTTCTCTCCAATCGTCATTCCAAATAGCACTCATAAGTATCCTCCTTATAATAGACCATCCAATAATTTTTTATATGTCGGATGGCGTAATTTATTAATTGCTTTGATTTCTATCTGTCTAATACACTCTTTAGTTACTTTATACAATAATCCAATTTCTTCAAGAGTATATTGGTGGTCGTATGGATCCATTCCAAATCTCATTTTAATTACATTAAGTTCCTTCTCATTTAATACCTTATTTAGCATATTATTAACAAATTCACTTCTAAAAGTTTCCATAGCGATATCAGCCGTTTCAGGTAGATTACTTGGAATATAATCTTCTAAAAATAAATCTTCTTCGTTATTTATAGGCGTATTCAGAGAAATAGGATCTATAAATAACTGTTTGTATTCTATAAGTTTTTCAACCGTTAACGGAATCTTTTTATTAGTTAATAATTTATGTTTATTTATATAATCAACAATTTCTTGATCTGTCGGCTCTCGGTTTAACTCTAATGTTAATATTTTATCTACACGTAAACATTTATTATATTGTTCGTGTATATGTACGGGAATACGAATTGTTCTACTTTGATCGGCAATATATTTAGTAATAGCTTGTCTTATCCAATGTGTTGCATACGTAGAAAATTTATAATCAAGTGTATAATCAAATTTATCTACAGCTTTCATTAAGCCTAAATTACCTTCTTGAATTAAATCTAAAAATAAAATACCCTTACCTACATATCGTTTGGCTATACTAACAACTAATCGTAAGTTAGCCTCTATAAGGCGGCGTTTAGCCGTAGAATCTCCATTTTCCTTATATCGTTTAGCTAATTCTCGTTCTTCTTCAATAGACAATAATTTAATAGAACCTATTTGTCTTAAATACACGCTAACAGGATCTTCTATTGAATAATTGTAGTCTTTTTGGCTGGAATCATCTTTAGAATCGTGGATATTGTCATCGGTTACTGCAATAATAGTAATATTTTTATTTTCAAAGTAATTAAATACATAAGTGATTACTTCCTCAGTTAAATAATTGTCATTTTCAGCCAATGCATATATAATAATGTCATCTAATATTTCATTATTATCTACACTGTTATCTTCTAATTCAGCTAATATGCACTCTAATCTAGTTTTTTCTTTATTAGATAATTTTAATGTCATAATTCACTTTCCCTCTAAAATTAATTGGTACTAAATACATCTAGTTCGGTTCCTTTAATATCTTCAAGAGATAATATATCTAATATCATCCATTTAATATCTTGAGTATTATATTTTTTAAAGTATCGTATTAACTCCTTTCTAATATCATTGAATTTATTTGAAAATTCTTTTACTTTATTATCTTGCTCGTCTGTTATATCCTTATAACTATGTATATTATTACCATCTGTTGCCACCACATTAATTTGATGCATTCCATATAAATGACTTACATTTATATTATAATTATTTTCATTATTTAAATAATATATTACGGTTGGTAATAAATAATCGCTGTCAACCATCTGATATGTAATCGGTATATATGGTAAATTTTGTTCACTTAATATAATATCTGGTAAATTATTGATTATTCCTAATACTAACGTAGCAGCAAAATTTGTATTATAATAAGAAAATATATATATTATAGGACTATTTTCTATGTCTCTATATTGTTCTTCTTTATCAAAATGTTTCATTGTTATTGCTAACATTATAGATATTTCATTATTTTTTTCAAAATAATATATACAACCAAACGTTAACCAAAATATTAAGTTTTGCTTAGCGGCCGACTCAGAGTCTAGCCTATTATATTTTTTTAAATATTTTATATAATAGTCGTATAATTTATCTAAATCGTCATAAGTAGCGCGTTTAATTTTTACAGTAGTATACAATGATTTTTTGCCATTTCTAGTTCTATATGTTTCTACCTGTATAGAATATTCATCAAAAGCGAGTAATCTATTACGTTCTATATAATCTATAACACTAACATAATTATCAACATATTTAGCTAAATCTTCTTTATATTTATTATCTAAATATTGTAAATAATCTACTGGTAATATTTTAGCTTTCTTTTCTTGATTACAGGTTTCACAAAGCATTACTAAATTTAAATATCTATTAGAACCACCTTTACTAATAGGTATAAAATGATCTATAGTAGCACCATAATTTACATATTTAGTAACACCACAATGGCAACACTTAAAATTAGACTTTCTGCATATATCCATTTTCTCATTATATGTTAATTGATCTCGTTCGTATACCTGTTCTTGTTTCATATAGCATCTCCTTTTAGCCTAATATTATACTTCACTAAATTTCTGATCTTTACGCTTATCAATTTCAGCGTGTTGGTCGTCGAAGTTAATAACAGTTTTATCATTGCTATTTTCTAATTCAATATCACCTGATAAATCAATATCTTCCACTTTTATTGTTTCATTATCTAAATAACCTTTTTCATTTAATCCTCTATATTTAAAATAAGTATTAGATATCCAAGATTGATTCTCAAAATAATATTGTACCCTAGATATTTGACCTTGCATTTTAGTTATACCAGCACCTTTATGATTACCATCTACAGTTGTTCCTAAAGTACTGCCTAATGCCATCATAGATGGAGTTTGCTCTAAACGACCACAGCATATTCTTGCGGCACAATTATGTGTAAACACCATATTAGCATTATGCACATTAGAGTCACTCGTATTAACTAGATCACCTCCTCTATTTAGCAAATTTTTAATTATGTTAAACATATATAATTCCCTCCTTTTTAAAATAATTCACCAGCACCATAAATTGTATATTTATTTTTATATATAGCCTTAGGTTTTGGAATATGTAAAAAATTATTTTTATTAAAATCATTTTTATTATATAAATCTTTACCATTTATTATAGATAGTAATAATGTTTTTTGTTGTTCAAAGTCTTCAAATTCATATATATGAATTAGTCTAATACCTAATTCTCTACATTTTAATGATTTATTTAGATGATAGTCGTTAGACTTGCCATTTTCAATACTATGCCATTTTGTTCCATTATATTCAATAGCTATATTTATATCAGGTAAATATATATCTAATTCTAACGGTTTTATGATTTGTTTACTATTATGTATAATAGTTTTATCATAATGGCTGCGTATAAAATTATATAATTCTATCTCTTTTTTACTTCTATAATTATGATTTTCATTTGCATACTTTTCTATTATAGGAATATAATCATTACTTATAAAATGTGCATTTTTATTACGTATGATTTTAGGTATATCTAATGATAACCAGCCTTGACCATATCTTTCTATAAGTGTTCCTATTCTAGTACAATTATGTGTTTTTTCGTATTCTTTATTTATAAGATAACCTCTTTTGTGCGTTTTTACATTATTATTAGGTATTAGTCTATTATTATACATATCTTCTATAATAGGTATGTATTTATTTTTAACATATTTTTGACGCTTAGATATTTCAATAATTGGAATATCATTTATCCAAAAATCGCCGTATTTCTTATATAATTTGCTAATTTGCGTGCAATTATTTTCTTTTTCATATTTTTCGTAATTATTTAATCTAATTTGTTGTTGATTTATTCTATTACTATTAGATAAGTTCATTTGTTGGTATTTTATTTGATGTGATCTACAACAAAATTTTGTATAACCTTTAGACAAATCAATAAATTTAGTCTTATTTCCACATATTAAACAAGTATTTGTGTTATTTATATAAGTATCGTAATAATCCTGTTTACTTATTTTGTGTACCTGAGTAATATGTTTACTCAAAGGTTGCATTGATTTATAGTACTTATCACAAATTTGACATCGTATCATTTAAAAATTCTCCATCTGATTTAATTTGTTTATTTCTCTTAAAATATACTCATAAAATCATTCCTTTCAATTATTTACTAAAATAGTCAGTTAAAGTTTCTCCAATATCAAAATATGGAGAATCTAATAGGTCATTGCCCATTTTATATAAGATTTGTTGTATAGATTCTTTAGAATTTATGAAATAATTAGGAGCTACAAAATTAGATTGATACGAGCTAAACACATTATTATTTAAATAAACTTTATATAGCTGACCTTTATTTGGGTAATTAGATATAACTATAATTTCTGAAAATAATTTCCAAGACTTTTCTTCAGATGGCATTGCCATATATCCAAATAACTTAATCGCTGTATGATATCTTTTTTTTAAATTTTTTTCTATTTTAACTTTTATATTATTAGATTGATTTAATTCGTCTAAGGTATCTAGTATGTCATTATATACTGATTTAGTAGTATCAATTGACATAACAAATTCCATGCATAAAAATTTAACGTCATTTATTTCTGATTTAGACCATATACAAATATTTAGTTCTTTTATTAACCACCATATAGTATTAGTCTCTTCGCCTTCTGATACTAATATATGGTAGTCAGTATTTAATTTTATCTTAGATTTTAGTAACTTACATATTTTATTTTTAGGAATACATCCAATACAAATATCTTCATATATAATATTATTTAAATAATTTAATTGTTCTTGTTCTGACATATTATTAAAGGCATTTAAGTCATCTTGATAAACATAATAATCATAATCGTCCAATAATTCAAACTTAGGCGTCACCAATTTATGATAATTAAGTGAAAATGAATATAATTTTTTATCATTAAGCGAATCTAATTTTAATACTGATTTTGGATTAGAGAACCGCACGAATTTTGTCCAATGTGAAGTTCCAGGTAAAAAATGTTCATTTAAATAATTAGATAGCATATATCCGTATAGTTTAACTATTTTTTGTGCCATTTGTATTATCTCTCCTCAATATGATTATTGTTCAACTCGTTTATTATATAAATCCCTTAAATTTTGATAGCTATATATAAAATTTTCAGCTACAGCAGAATCAAACCTATCAAATTCTTCGCTAGACTGTTCATCTATAACATATTTTATATCAAAATAATCTGGATTTCCCTTTAATAAAAACATAAATAATTCATATCGATGCTTATCGCTCTTAACATATTTAATCATTTCCTGTAATTTATCAGAATTTACCATTCCTTTATCGTATGGAGGATCTTCCCATAAGCAATATAAAACATCTCCATGAATAGCAGCAATTGCTTCAGCCTCTGATGTAAACACCACTTCATCTCCGCCTAACTGTACAGTATATACACCAGCTAATTTAGAGATGTCATAATTACCATTAAAAGTTTCAATTGTCATATATAATACCACCTTCCTATAAAATATTTAATTTAGAAATAAACTCTGGAGTATATGTTATTTGCCCACCGTTAGTAACATAATATGTCATAGTTAAGTCTTCTATAAGTCTAAAAAATGTTGATTCTAACTCATTATTTGAAATATATCCGCCTATAGGGTATGAATTATCGCCATTATTAATGAATCCGTCAAATTTTAATGTATTAGTAAAAGCAATTATTGAAACTTTGCCATTAACTAATTTAAACATTTTTCTAATAGATTCAGAATATCCACAAGAAGTCTTATCCCAATATAAATTTCTAATTGTTTATAATTATCAATTAATTCTTGTTCGTTCATATTACGTCTCCTTATAAAATAAAAATAGATGTAATTTTACATCTATTAACTTAAAAATTCAGATAAACTATATTTTGTAAACGTCCATGGAGTGTCACTTAAAGTCCAACGTTTTTTATCAGCCAATATTATATCTTCTTTTTTTAGGTTGTAGGATATATTGCAAATTGATGATCTTTAGCATCTGTAGTTATACATTGTACTATTTCTGGTGGAATTTTTTTAATATTTACTATTGTAGGCCCATCAATGGTTCCTACCGGTCTATCCTTGTAAAAATTAAACTCCTGTGCAATTGCCATAGTATCAACAGTATACATCTTATCATCAATAAATACATTCCATTGGTGTGTATCGGCACATTTTATTTTTCCATTACTAAAGTCTATTTCATACATATTATAAGCCAACTTTACATGAGTTTTTTCAATTACGGTATGCCATTTTCCATCTGTACCTAATATCTTATCACCAACTTTAACGTCTTTTATTTGTTTTTTCATACATTCGTGCGTCAGGAAAGTACTAAGTCTTTAGCTTAGTACAGGAATGACGCTCCTCCTTTCTACTTGATTATAAAATAAATTTCTTTATTTCTAGATAATACGATTGTGTATTCTCCAGGACGAGATAATTTATGTGCTCTAGTAAATAGCTCGTTTGTTTGGATGTTTTTTATGTAATAATTACCATACTCTTCTTTTATATATGAATCTAACGCATTATTTATTTCTATTAATGACCCAGAAAAAGTTAATCCAGCATCGTCTAATATACATGTATATTTCATATAAATCCTCCTTAATTACAATTCACTAGCGGTTTAGTAGTTAAATAATGAGTTGGTATAGCACGTTCCGTTGTCCCAGCAGTTATTTTAATTTTAGGTGCAAATAAATACAAATAATCCTTTGCTCTAGTAATAGCCACATAGAAACATCGTAGCTCTTCCTCGTCTTCTTCAGTATTATATTGAGTTACTCTATCTATATGAGATGGTAATAATCCATTTATGCAATCGATAATAAATACAATTTTCCACTCAAGACCTTTAGCGCTATGAATAGTTGTAATAATTAATTTATCGTCATTCGATTTATCTTCTGAAATACTATCTAAAGCTAGATCATCTAAAAATGCTATAATAGTATTATATTTAATAGACATATTTTTAAGCTGATCTACGATTAACTGATCTCGTTCTAAAGCCTCTAGAGCCTCTAATCTAGCGTCATTTTTCATTTTAGAGTTATTTATCGCTCGCTGTCTAACATCAAAATAAAATTCAACGATTTTATCAAATACTTTATGAAAATCATTTTCATTTTTAAAATATGTATAATAAGTATCTAGTTTATCTAATTCATTACAAAATTTTCTACTCTTATATTTATCATCTGTTAAAAATCCAGGTATTTTACAGGTATCAGCAATCTTTTTAGCGGTAATGTTTCCTATATATGGATGTAATTTTAATACTCTAAACCAGCTTAATATATCGTATGGTTTAGCAATAATAGTCAAATATGCTAACATATCACCGATACAATCATAATCCATAAATTTCATTCCACCGCGCTTTTCATATGGAATATTTAATTTAGCTAATTCAGATTCTAAATTAAATGACGACATTGATCCGCGTTCTATAATTGCCATATCATTGTATGGTATTCCAGTATCATGAAAATGTTTAATTAATGATAATACATTATCAGATTGCTCGAACATATCAACTGGTCTAGCTATTTGAGGTAACACTCCTTGTTTATTATTATAAGATTTCATATTATAATATGTCCAAGAATTTACATTATTATTCATTATTTCATTAGCAAAATCTAATATTGGCTGAGATGATCTATAATTGGTATTTAATATGATTGTTTTGCATGTTTCAAAATTATTGGCAAAATGTTGTAAGTGTCTAACGTTAGCTCCTCTAAACGCATATATTGACTGTGAAATGTCTCCTACCACCATAATATTTTTATTATATTTAGATAATTTTAATAAAATATCTTCTTGTAAATCATTAGTGTCCTGAAATTCATCTACCATAATAAAATCAAATTTAGTAGCAATTTTTTCGCATAAGTCATCTTCGTCTAATAATTTGTTCATATAAATTAATAAATCATCGAAATTATATTTTTGTACTATATTACAATATTTTACAATTTCATCGTATAATTCAGTAATTTCGTTTATATAGTCAATATAATTAATCCATTTATCGTTTTTCTGTATTGTATCTTCTATAGTCCATTGACAATTAATGGCTTTAGAATATATTGCCATTAATGTTTTACTAGAAGGAAAATCTGATAAATTTTTATATCGGTCATCAGAACTTTTGACGTAATCAATAAGATTTTTATTTTCTATAGGAGTTAAAATGTTATAATTTTTTATGTTAATATATTTACCATATCGTCTTAGCATTAAATTACAGAATTTATGGTAGGTACAAGCCACTACCTTTTTACAAGAATCATCATATAACTTAGCGGCTCTTTCTCTCATTTCATCTGCAGCGGCATTAGTAAATGTAAGCAATAATATTCGTTCTGGAACTACCCAATTATCTACTAAATACGATATTCTACTGATTAAAGTATGCGTTTTTCCGCTACCTGCTCCAGCCATAATAACAGCAGGACCATTTGTATGTGTTGCAGCTTCATATTGTTCTGCATTTAATTCATTTTTTAATTTGCTTTCTAGATTCATTCTAATCCTCTTTTTCTAAATCATATTTTATTCGTAAATAATTTAAAACATTCTTTACGTTTGGTTCTTCGCAATAAAAATCTTCAACCTCGTATTCTGGTTCAGCGTTACCCCAACTAACATTATTACAAGCCATTCTAGCATAATCAGATAATATATCGTCCGTTATATTTTTTATATTATCTTTTTCTATATTAGATATAGCTGATTCTGTAGCTGCTTGATAACCAGTCATTTTACTCCATAGATTACATAATTTTGCCTGTTTATCTTTTATTTCCATATTAATTGGGATTAGCGTTCCGTGTACTATTGATTTCCTCATTTCGTCAACGACAAGGTTTGCGTCAAATTCTGTATGCGTTAATGCGTTATATATTTTGTTCGGTATATCAATCACTATCTTTATTATACTTCCTCCTTATCTGCTAAGTATATCAGCTAATTCTCCACAGTCAAATCTATCGTGTATATCATATTGTCCAAAGGTTCTACCATCATAACTTGGATAACAATAAGATCCGTTTCTCATAAATTCTAGTAATTCGGCATTATATATAGGTCCATAATATGGAGAAAAGATTGGATTTGGTCTAATATATTTAACAAATCTAATTTTTTTAGTAATTACACCTTTCATATTATAAAAATATCCATCGGCTTCAAAAATTTCATCTTCTTCTACAGGAAGTTCTTCATAATTTCTAGCAGCCCAATCAGTATTTTGCCATATCTCTTTATCTCGATCTGTCCAATATCCTTTAAATTCAATTTCAATCATAATAATATCTCCTTTCTATGATAATCTAATTGAATAATATTTAAGGCCTTCACCAAATTCATTGTCGATCGTTTCTTGACAAACACCAAAGTCTTCAAGTGTTGTTAATTCTGTATTATCGTTAAATAAAACTTGAATTAATCCATTTTTATCATAACAATAATAATTTCCTTCAGCCTTAACTTTTTCAAAAAGCGCAACTACTGATTCATCTGGGCATTTTACTTCTGTTACACCAATTGCTAATAGATTATTAAGAAATTCCTTTAAATAATCTTCGCCAAATCTTCCTAGGCTAAAATAGCAATAATAATCATTAAATAGTATATTTAAAATAGAATCATCGTTATTTGGTATTAGAGTTACTATTTTTTGCACAGTTGCACTTCCTTTTGGATCATATACAAATACATGACACGATGAACTATTAGTTTCAAACATATTTTTTCTTATTTCAATCATTTCTCCTCTCTAATCGTATAAGTTCTTCAATAACAGTATGACATTCATTTTCTACATCTTCCGCAGTAGATGGAAAACCATATCCATCACCACTCATAGATCTAGCATACTCAATAATTTTTTCAATTTCAGGATCGTCTCCATGTATTTTACGAATACCATCTTCATCAATTGCATCCCATAAATGATGATGATCCCAACCAATAAACCAACCAGATAAACCTTTAATATGACCACTAAATGTCAATTGTATCTGTTGAAAATCATAATCGGTATAAGATTTCTCGTATAAAGGATGATTTTCTGGTATTTGTACATAACCACATCTATAACCCTGTATATCATTGAACCATACTGCATATTTATAATTTTTATAATACGATATAATTTCATATGTTTCATTTGGTTTATACATCATAATTAACTCCTTATTTCGTAGAATAACCTCTGCATACGTAGAGTAAACTAATAAAATGACTTACCTATTTCAGACAAGTCATTTTTCAACTAGCCTTTAATTTATAGGTTGGATATTTTCTACGCATAGTAGCATCTATAAAATACTGATTATAATCTCCAGTAGCTTCAAGCATTTCTCTAGTAACTACATTAAAGTATTTAATTAGTTCAGCTAAAGTATCATCTTTCTGATTATACATTAAACGTTCAAACTTACGATTTAATCGTTCATGTATAGATCGATTAACTAATAATCTTCCCCAACCTTCTATATCATTACAACTAAACTCACCTTGTCTAAATGAAAAATCAAATAATTCATCATAACTAGAATGTTTTTTATAGTTTTTAACTATTTTATTAGTAACACGTTTAATATATTTTTTAGATTTAACCTTATATGGTGTATTTTCATGTTTTTCTATGATTGGTTTACTAATTGGTTTAATTAAATATAATATTAAACACAAAATCCAACATACTGGGCCAGCGATAATAATATCAAGAGTTTCAACCATATAATAACTAGAATTGTCTTGATATAATGTCGCAACGGTTAAAATCAAGGAGTAAATTAAAATTGTAATTATTACTTGTAGCATATAAATATACCTCTCTTATTATTTGATGATAATTTAATTATAACAAGAATCTATGCAAATATAAATAGTTATTTGTGACCTCTGTATTTTTCTCGAGCCACTTCATATTGCTCTTTATAATAAGTATAAGTAACATCTATCACTCTAGACATATATTCAGAAATAAATTCATCTTTACTCATTTCATGCATACAAGAGAAGTCTGTATCAGCTCTATTCTTAATGATTTCAAGTATATCTCTTAACTTATCTTCACTTTTCATATAAACAACTCCTTATTATTATCCTCTTCAAAATAACTTACCAGCGCCATATATATGTAATCTTCCATCATTATAGATTAACTCAGATTTAGGTATTTCTAAAAAGTTATTTTTATTAAAATCTTCTAAATATAAATCATTTCCTAAAATCAATTCTTTTAATAGGTATAATTGTCTATCTAAATTTTCAAATTCATATATATGGATTAACCTAATACCCTTCTCTCTACAAAGTAATGATTTCTTTAAATGATAGTCCTTATCATGATTATGTTCAACAGAATGCCAATATATACCATTATATTCTATAGCCAAGCTTAATTTTGGAATATAAATATCTAATTCTTGTGGATATATAACAGTTCTATCTATATGAATAATAGTATCTTTATAATATGTTTTTATATTAGCCAATATCTTATTTTCAATAGTAGATTTTCCATTTACATACTTTTCTATTATAGGAATATCTTCATTTCTTATAAAATGAGCATGTCTATTTAATGTTAATTCTTCTAAAGACAGTTTTAACCAACTTTGTCCATAGCTTTTTCTTAAAGTTTGTTTTAATGTACAATTATTCTCTTCTTCAAATTGTCTAATTTTTTCTAACTTAGTTTGTCTAATTTTTTCTTTAATTTCATCTGAAGCTGAAAGTTTAGCAATAATACTTCTACATTCTTTAGTTTTTAAATAGCAATCTTCTCTATAATGTTGTTGATTTGTTTGTTTAATTTTTTGTTTTACTTCTTCTGATTGATAAGGATTTTCTGTACCAAATTTTTGTAAACAGGTTTGTTTTTTCTTATCTATAGTCATTGGATCAATTTGACTACAATAATGAGAACAATGTTTAGCATAGCCTATAACTATACCTTTATATTTAGTTGGTTTACTACATACTATACAATAGCCATCGTGTTCTTTTTTAAGATATGTATCATAATATTCTTTAGAACTCATATTATGCTGCTTTATATGTGTAGAAAAACCCTTATTTCCTATTTCTTTATTACATATTAAACATTCCATATATAATTATCCCTTATTAATTTAATAATAGCATCAATTTCATCAAAATTCCATATTACTAAATATTTAAGCTTATTTCTTTTAGCTATATCAAACTTCTTTTTATCTAAAATTGTCCAAGTATATATAGCATTTTTATAATACTGCGATGTTTTAGCTTTTTCTGTCCATTTTGCTAATTGTTGTTTACATTTAGTTTTTCTACCATCATATTTCATGCCACCATGTGTCCAATGAAAATTACACTCTATATATAAATCTATATCTGGTAAATAAAAATCACATTGATATGGATATTTTTTTGAATAAAATTGTCTAATAACATTAGTAAACTCTGTTGATAATATGTTATATGTAATATCTTCCATTCTAGATTTATTAAAAGAGTTATGTAATCTTTTTGTATTATTTGCTTTCATTATAGCTTCGTTAGAATGTGCATGTTTAATAACTTCTGGTTTATTAAATGGACAAGCATAACCAAAACGATCTAAATTCGACTGTTTTATTTTTTGTTTTACGCGTTCATTTTTAGCTGGATTGTCTGTACCAAAATGGTCTAAATATGTTTGTTTACGTTTATTATTAGCTATTTCTGAATGACTTTTTTGTATAATTTCTTTTCTTTGAAATTGATTTATATGTCCATATCGTTTTAAATTAGTTTGTTGTTGATGTAATGTTCTAGCTTCTGTATATTTTTTTATTTTTTCTTGTTCATTATTATTTGCACATTTACGCGAACAGTGTTTAGTATAACCATATTGTATACCTATAAATCCAGTAATTTTACCACAAACACAGCATTTGTCTTCATCGTCAAGTTTTAAATATTTATCATAATATTCTTTAGTTGTCAAATTATGCTTTTTTATATGATTATTTAAAGATATAAAATCTTTATTACAAATTAAACATTTCATACTTCATCACTTATTAATTCAAATATATAATCGTTAGTTCTCCAATCAAATGATGCCATTACAAAATTATCTTCATAATCATCATAATCTTCATCTTCATTATAACCATAATAATCGTTGTCTTCATAGCAAGCAAAGCTTTGTTGCTCGAATCCTTCTCCGAGACCGTCACTATTTTGCCCACTTACCCAATCAGATACTTGTAATAGTTCTTTTTCAGTTAATTCTGAATTAGTTTTTAATTCAATATAACCAGATTGTTCATTTCTAAGAATCCATTCTATTTTATCTATTTTGTGATAAAAATCTTTTATTCTATCATCATATCTCATATATTGAGTCATATCATCGCTAGATAAATAATTTCTAGCTTCAGATACGTCATTTACAGGTACCTCTAATCTAAAATAAGTTCTATATAAAAACATATTATATTCCTCCTTATTATCGTATTTCCTTTAATCTTTAATGTAACAATAATCCACTTTCCAACCACCTGGATTGCCTTCGTCCTCAACGTATTGTTCTAGTCTAACGTATGGGTCAGATCCATCTATAGTACTAGCAAAAATAGAATAACCAAATTGACCATCAATAAATGCCTTATTATCATTAGTAAAAGCATAGCTTCTAGACTCTAATGGATATGGTTCATCAAAGCTATCTTCAGTAAAAACTGCTATAATAGTAGTATGTTCAGCTGTTCCTTTAGTTTTATATCCGCGTTCCCTATTAAATTCTTTTAGATAGGCTGTAGCCTCAGCCCAAGTCATCTTTCTCATATAAGATCTCCTTTCATTATAATATAAAAACAAATACCTAGCTTATAATAAACTAGGTATTGTTCGCATCCATACTATATTATAATTAAATAGTACTTGTAATGAAATTATAGTAAACTATTTTTTATTTATATTTAATTTTACTTTAGTCGTATGTTTGATATTGCCTTCTATAGAAGTAGGGTTGTTAGTCATATTTTGACTGTTAATAATAGACCGTATATCTTGAGAATCTATTATAAACTTATTATTACCGCCATTAAAGTTATTTATATGTATACGTTTAGCCATATCATACAAATGTAGTATTCCACTGGCATTTATAGGATTATTTTGTAAATATTGCATTAAAATATTAAATACGTTCTGTTCAACTTGAAAACCATCATTCACAGCCTGTATATTAAATATCTGAATTAATTCTGATGCAGTATAATTAGGAAATTCATATACAAAATTAAACATATTTCTAACGTTCTGTAAATAACCTATAGAAGTATCAGCAATAATAATAACTAAATCTGGATTATTAGATAATGCAGTTATAATTGCTGACATAGCTTCTTGACCATAGGAATCACTGCTAGTAGCTGATGTAAGCATATTTACATTTCTAATATATAATACACCGCCTTTAGCATATGATATAATAGATTCAGCTCTTCTACTAGTATGTCCAACGTATGATCCTTTCAAATATTCTGCACTAATATCTAAATATCTATTTTCATTAATATAGCCATACTTATATAAAAATCCGGTCAATATATTTACTACAGATGATTTACCGCAACCATCGGGACCAATAAGTAATATATTTTGTTGTGTTTGCTGATAATTATCTCCATAAAATTCGATTTGATTTTTTAGCATAGCTATTTCGTTTTTAATGCCGTCTAATCCAATTAATTTTTGAATATCCTCTTCTGGATTATTAGAACCTTGCTTCATTTTTTGTTTAAGTTCAGCAAGTCTAATAATAGATTCATCTAATTGATTTGTAGCAGAAGCATTTCTTAATTCTGATTGCAATTCTTTTTCTCTATCCTTTGCATAAGCCGCAACGTCTTCATATTTAATTAATGCTTCTTTTGTGTTTTCCTGTACACATCTATCAGCATAATAATCCATAATAGTATCTACCGCATTTCTTACGGTACGAGCATTACCAAAAAATCTAGATTGCTTTTCTAATTCAAATGTCTGTAATAATAGTTCTTTAGCAGAATCTTCTACTACATATATTTTATTATTATATCTATTAATAAATGATGTAAATATTTGATACATTTCTTCAGTAGTATAATTTGGAAAATATATCTTATATTTAATACGAGACGCAAAACCTTCATTAGACACTAATAATTTAGTCATTTGCTCCTCATATCCAGCAAGAATAACTACAAAATCTTTTCTATGGTCTTCCATAGCTTTAAGTAATACTCCAGTAGCCTCTTGACTAGCGCTATTACCTGATTCGTATAATAAATACGCCTCATCAATAAATAATACTCCACCAAATGAATATTCTACAATAGCAGCAGTTCTATCTCCGGTTTGCCCATTATAAGGAGATTTTAGATAATCACCGCTAATTTCTACACATTTATTTTGTTTAATATATCCAAAGTCATATAAAATTTTAGTTATAATCCTAGCTACCGTTGTTTTACCTGTACCAGCATTTCCTAAAAAGACCATGTGACTTCCACCACTGCCAACATCAGCTGTACCATAAAAAGATATTCTATTTTTAAGCTTTTCTATCTGTTGCTTAACTGAGTCTAATCCAATCATTGAGTTTAAATCCTTTTCAGCATTATCAGATCCAGAATAAGTATGAGATGCAATATCTTCTGGTAAATTAGGATTTTTAGGTTTGTCATCTTCCTCATTAATGTTATCTTGATTATTATATTGTTGCTTATTATCTAAATTATTAGATTGTAGATCATTTATAGGATTAATATATGGAATATCGAACATTACAGCTGGCATATCACTAATTTTATTTTCTCTAGCAATATTTTCTACTACGTCCAATGCCTGTGTTAATGTTATATTAGAACGCTCATAATATATTCTATATAATAGTTCCATATAATCAGAATTTCTATATTTAGGTGGAATTATAGTTAATATAGGTTCTACTGCAGTTTCCATTTTAGTTAAATTATTTCCTATATGTTTTAATGATATATATCTCAGTAAAACGCATAAGCTTAAAATAGTTATAAAACTAACGATTCCTAAAATAATAGCTAATATCCAAGATTCTTTACAACTAGCTAAAAATAGTTTTATTTTAGTATCATTGTTATAATGTTTAATGCAGTCCATTCCATGTAATATTATATATAATAACGTAGTTAACACAAAAAATAACGCACCAAAAACACAACCATTTTTGATTGTGCCATTTATATATTTATTAAATTTTTTTAATTCCTTATTTTGGAAGCCTTTAGAAATAGGTTTTAAATATATATGCGATTTAGCATTATCTTTATTAGGATTGCCTTGAAAAAGTTTATCATAAAATTTATCAATAGTTGTCTCATATGACTTAACTTTATCAGTATTATTTCCTAAAAATAAAAACCATTCTTGTAAAGTTTCAGGTCCCATAAATCTAATTTCCTCCTTATAAAAATAAACGATTATATAATTAAATAGTACTTTAAAAATAAAATAATTTTTTGTTTATTTATAAAATTCTATATACAATTAATATAATACTTGATATAATATACATATAATAAATAAATAATTTTTTTAGAGGAGGATTTTAATATGTATATCAATAAAAGATTTTTTATTTCCGAGAAGAGAGGTACTCATGAAATAGTAACTAACCTTTCAGGAGTTACTAAAGTAATAAGTACAAGTGATAGTGATTATTTCGTTTATCACAGAATTATGCATGTAGCTAGATTAAGAAAGTCTAACGAATATAAGAATCGTCAGCTTAGCTACATAATCAAACATAATTTCGATT
>Ga0326513_10001419_pt1 | contig 18888 bp, 35 predicted proteins | sample 2_2465_0518_D_FD_203654 | JGI IMG/M metagenome (GOLD analysis project Ga0326513, IMG submission 203654) | Bovine rumen microbial communities from UC Davis, California, United States - 2_2465_0518 | ecosystem: Host-associated > Mammals > Digestive system > Stomach > Rumen | place: USA... | reverse complement strand
ATCTTTTGGCAGCTATCAATTTCCCGACTATCACGAGAAAGAACTGCAACGCTGTTACGACATTGCGCTCAAGGTCGAGAAAACCTACAACGAGACCTACGGACACATCAACGGGCCGAAAATCGGCGACATCGTTGAGTTTTCCGATGGCTTCCATGTTTACAAGCATGGAAAAATCGTCGAGAACATGTACAACAACGGCAAACTTTGCATCTGCGAGGCTGGCACATCGCACACCGATGGAAAATATTTTTCCACCTCTGGCGGTGCGTTCGTCAGCAAAGACGCTTCGGAACTTCAACCCGCTGGCGAAGATTTCAACGTCGTGTGGGCTTGGGGCTGTCACGGCGCGGGCGCTCATCAGGGAATTTATTTCCCGCTGAAAGTCCGCAAATGGATTATCCCATACGATTCCGACAAGGTTACGCGCTCGTTCGTTTATCACTCTGACAAATTGCCGAGAAGCAACGGCGAGCCACCGCGTTACGCTGTGTGGATCGAAAACACTGGCGAGTATGGTTTTTACGCCATGAGTTTTAAGTCCGAAAATGCTTTCAAGGCCTGGGCGAAATACGTCGGCTACGAAACCCACACATTCGACAGCAGCAAAGATGCGAGCTTCCAGAAGATTGTACACAAGTGCTACACGCGCGAAGAAGATGCACCCAAGAACGGAAAACCGATTAAAGTGCTTTTCAACGGCAAAATCGTCGATGGTTTTGTCGTGAACGAGCAAAACGAAATCGTCACCTGGGCGCCCAACATCAGCGATGGAATTTACAAGCCTGTAGATTTCAACTCTGAGGAGTATAAGCGCGAGCGCGAGGAATACCGCAAGTATTGCGACAATCCTATGGGTGTTTAACTCTCACGAGGCCGGCGGGAACAATATCCCGCTGGTCACTAACTTTTGTTTAACCAATAAAATTTTGCAATTATGGAAAAATTATTAAGTGAACTGATTCGCAACCGCATGGAGAACGTCGATAAACTGAGAGAACTGTTAGCGACCTACGACGAGGCAGAGGCTGGCCGCAAGTTGCAAGACCAGCAGGTTAATGAAGTCTATAACCGTGTTTTGCGTGAAAACGAGTTTTTCGCTGAAGATGCTTACGAGCGCATCGGCATCAAAGTCGGCGACAGGATTACCGACGAAAAAGAAATGTTCCTGTTGTCCGATGAAGATAACGAGCGAGTTTATGAACTCACGAAACCGATTCTTCTCGCCGAGAAAATCACCGACGAGCGCGGTTATTACATCAAGGACTGGTCAACAAAATCCAGCAAAACGTGGGTTGAACTGGTGGATTTCATCATTCAGAAAATCCTGCCCGCTCAGTTCCGCGAGACGTTTTGGGAAAACCGTTTCAACGTCACCAAAATGGACAAGCTGATTGAATCAGTACGGAAAATCGCCTGACCTATTGCTACAATCTGGAAAACTCTGGATTGTGGCGCTATTCACAAGTTTAACTAATAAAATTCAGAATTATGGAAAAGCAAAAAATCTATTTCGGTTATCGTGGCAACGGGCTGTGTGTTTGGACTGAGTGCGGTCGCAAACCTGAACCAGATTTCCAGGCACACATTCAGCCGACGCGCGAAATAACCTACTATCAGGACAACACGCCCGACTACTTCAAAGAAGAAGTCGAAAAAATGGCAAAGTACGGCAATTCCGTTTTGCGAAGCGGCAGTTATCCTGTTCTCGCTCTCAATCCGCTCAACAAGCCGACGAAGTATTGCGACACGAAATTTTACGGTCGCAAACTCATCAGCGAGGAAATTGCAGATGGTGAGAAAATCGCATGTCTCGGTCGTCAAATCGTTGACAACTGGAAAAACCTGCGCGACTACGATCCCGACAAAAACGATGCGGTGTATTTCATCATCGGGCGTTTTGGCAAGGGCGCGTATCGCTGTTACGGCTATTCGTTCAGCCAAGAAACCGCAAACGCCGAACTTCCCTACTTCACGAAGCGTTATTGTGACATCGGCTACGACATTCAGGTCGAGCGTCACGATGAAAAATTCCTGTTGCAGTGCGGCGAGAAAGCTGGCTTAAATCTCGATTTCGAGGACTGATTTTTTTGGGCGGGCGACTATTGCAGTCGCCAGTCCGCGAGTTATTAACCAATTAAAATTTTACGATTATGGAAAGATTTTGGAAAGTCACAGAACAGGGTGTTGTCCCTATCATGCTCGACCGTGAGCAAGTTATCAGCGATCCAAACTGGTGCAACAGCCAGTACAAGAACATGACAATCTTTGAAAATTTCTCACGGGCGCAAATTTGCTGGTTTGAACGGTTCGACGCAAACAAAAGCGTCGCAAAGCACGCAATCGAAGTCTATTCGTTCATACTTGACAAAAACACCGAGTACACTGGCGAGCAGTTCGCCAGCGAAATCCGCAAGTATTACGACTGCGAGGAAAACGTCAGGAACGCGATTTGTGCGCTGGCCGTAGAATTATGCGTCGAAAAAATTATCGTGTCTTACAGCGGCATTTCTGCGCGTCTGCGGCAATTTAAGTATCCTGAGTGCTGACAAAATCCTGCGGGCGAAAATTCCGCAGGGTTACAACTCACTTATTAACCACTAAAATTTCAAGATTATGGAACTACAAACCGCAACAACGATTAACGGGAAACTGACAATTTTCACCGAACTTGACACCGACAATTTCGCCCGCAACTATGAAGATGAAAATTACTCTTACTGGCTTGTCGAAGAAAAAGATAGCGACAGCGAAGCGTATTTTGAAATCAACATGATGTGGCACATCAACGAAAACGGCGAGCGAGTTATGGACATGCGCGGTTACATCGCCTACTATGAGAGTAGCGACGCAAACAAGCCGACATGGTGCCAGCAATGCTATTTCGAGGAATCCTAATTTTCGGGCGGCAATCTCAATCGGTTGCCGCTTACTAATTATTAACCAATTAAATTCTAAAGTTATGTTTACATTCGTTTATTCAGTCATTCAATGGAAGCGATTTTTCAATTACGATGCTTCAATAGAGTCGGTAACGTATTTCCTGGACTACGACGAAGCAAAGGAATTTGCCGAGAAGAAAGCAAAGGAACTTTTTGCCGACCGATACATCAATCACGACAGGAAAAGCCTTAATGATGGCTCTTTCGATGAAACCTGGTACGGTTCCGACGATTGGTACGAAAAAGCCGTTGAATTGAACGATTTCGCATGGGCGACGCACCCGCGCGAAGGTTTTGTCTGGGACAAAACAAAGATTGAATTTCACGATTTCAGAGGCCAGCCAGAAATTTTCGACAGCCAAGAACTATTCGAGGGATTCATCAAGAAATCGCAAAGCGCATGATTTTGGCGGGCGGCTGTTGTGGCCGCTCGCTTACTATTTACTTTACTAACTAAAAACTTACGATTATGATTAGAGCAAAAACAGGTACAAAAGTACGATTTCCCTACAAAGGAAAAACAATCACGCGCGAACTTGTTGGCATCATCGAAATAAGTTACGACTACTGGATTGGCGATTTAGGCATCAGCGACGATGAAAGGTATTTGTACGACATCTACGGCGAGCCGAGCAACGGCGTCCCAGTGTGGCACAATCTTTCAATCCGAGTGATCGACAACGACAATCCAGCCGAAACGTATGTCACCGAAGATATTTTTGTTGAACTATAAATTTTCAAGATTATGTTACAGCGAACAACCTACGTTACAATCCGAATTGATTACGAACACGACTCACGCTACATCGGCAAAGATGGCTACGAGACCGAGGACATCGACGCGATGGCCGCTGACTGCATCTGCAACGACGTGAACAAAGAACTGCGAGAAAGCGGGTTCCGCATTATCAATGTGGAAAACTGCGGCGTGAACTACTAAATTTTTCTCCTGCGGCATAACAGCGGCGGGAGAACAACGCATTTATTAACCAATTAAAAATTACGATTATGATTACTTTAAGACAACTTGCTAAACAGGAGAACATCGAAATCAGCGCAGGCGAATTTGAGAGTTTGCAGAGTTTTTTCTACTACTACGACATTCACTACAAGCCGATTCTTGAAGAACTGCAAAAATCGTGGTCTGGCATTGACAGCGCAAAACGCTTCTTTGCAGACGACATGCTGAAACTTTTCGGCTAATCTTTTCACGGCGGGCAGGACAATACCTGTCCGCTGGCAAATTTCACTTTTATCAACCAATAAAATTTTACGATTATGAGCAAGAAATTCGACCTTGAGAAAGAGTTTATCATTCCTGGAACTCCAGAAAACTGCCGCTGGCACACGATTGAGCGTTCACTTTACGAAGGACTTCCATGCGCTATGATTGCGTTCAACTGGTCTGACAACCAGATGCAAAAACTTGCCGACGCTATCGGGCGTGAATTTGACTACGAAGGTACATTAAAGTACTGGAAAGACGCAAACTTTGAAATTGAGGGCATCAACGAGGAACTTGACGACCTTTGGTGGAAAACGATGGAAGATTGCGCCGTGCAAATGGGCATGCTCTATTACGAAGACTTAGACGAGGAAGATTACAAGCAACTCACCAAGTGACTTTTCGGCTGGCGGTGCAACAACCGCTGGCTGGCAAATTTTTTCACAAGTTTAACCAATTAAATTCACAACATTATGGAGTACGAAATTATCGGAGAAAAGCGAGTTGTCAACGGCAAGAATTATTATTGCCCAGGAAATAGCGACAACGGTTATTGCTACAAGAATGAGCAAGCCTTCAAGGAAAATCCAAACGAAGTTTGCTACATTCCAGAAAACGCTTTTGACGATGGCGACGTGAAAGTCATTGAAGGCTGCGAGTTTGTCTGCGTTCCTGATGATGACACATTCACCCGCCGAGACCTTGAAAAAGAGTGCGAGGGTTATATAGCCGACGATGGCAAACCACTTGACGTGGAAATCCTGTTCTCAGAACTCGACTGGCCTTATCCTTCAACGCTCATCAACGAGTATGACTGGGTTGGTCAAATCATTATCGAGTAACCTATTTGCCATGTTGGTTTTGTTACCAGCTTGGCAACAAATCTCACTTTATCAAATCAAATTAAATTAAACTATTATGGAAACAATGTACATTCAAAAAGGCAGTGTTGTAATCATTGGTGACACCGTTAGTGGAACAGCAGAAACTGGTATCCGTTATTTCGGCTACTCGCTGCGTGAAGCAATCAGCAAACACCGCAGGAGATTCGGACTTGTCGGAAAACGCTTTGAGAAGATTTTCGTTGATGCGTTCCATTTCGGCTACCTGTTCTAAACATCAGGCTGTGGCGGCATTGTGACCACCACAGCCACTATTCACTTTGTTAAACCAATTAAATTCAACAATTATGCACGCAAAAATTATCGAAATCGGAACTGAGAAAAAGAAACGTGACGACTACATCACCGAGGGCAGTTTCATTCCCGAAGAGTACTGCGACTTCGCCGACTACATTCAGGGCGTTGAAAAAGAAGTCGAAAAGAAAATCATCGCATGGTTCGACGATTTGGAAATCTTCACCCGCAAGGGCAGAGAATTGACACTGCAACCGATGGGCGGCTTCATGGACGACTGGAAAATGAAGATCGTCGATATGGCGAACAATCTCGACTTCACCGACTGGTTCTCTTTCTACGACATCAAAGACGTGATGAAGAAAACTCACAAGAAATGGTGTGTAAAGATTTGCATGAACGGCGAGGAATTTTGGGACTTCGGCTATTTCTGCCAGCACATCTACGAGAACTACAAGCCCGGCGACAAGTTCTACATCGGCGGCATCTTGGACTATCACTTCTAATCTTTTTCCTGTGCGCTCATGGTCGGGCGCATGGGAACAAACCAATTTTTTATTAACCAATTAATTAAACTCTACGATTATGGAAATTGAAATTCTTTACGCAATCGACCACGACGATTACAACGCAAAAGTAAATCTGCTTGCTGTGCCTTACGGCGAAACGGCAGGTGAGGACTTCATTAGGGAAACTCTCGAAAATCGGCTCGAAATCTTTGACCACGACGAGAAAACCCACGAACTTGTCAATACGCTTGCCTCTGGTGAGAAAACAGAGTACCATGAGTACGAGTTCGGCTGGGATATTGTAGAACTGCGTGATTGACCACAGCCGCTAACGGCTAACCCCGTTAGTGGCACTACTGTCTTTATTAACCAATTAAAACCAATTCAATTATGACAAACTTAGAGATTAACCAAGCCGTTTACCAGGCTATGTGCAAGATTGCAGACAAGTGGTTCAAGTTCAGCGTCGAGAAATGCGAAAAACTGCGCGGGAAAATGGAAGAAAAACCCCAGATTTCCGCAAAAGAGTTTTACGCTGTCGCAAAGGGACAATACGTCTCACAATGGGACATCGCAAAGAGCGATTTCGACGAGAATACGAAATTTCCCGAAGAAATCATCGAAGTGGACAACTTCAAGTGCAGCGTCAATGCCGACAATCTCTGGCCGTTGATGAAAGCGTTCCAGAAACTCGCAAAAGCGAAGGATCACGTCTTCACCTACGAGAAAGAGAGCCGACTTGACTTCATCGCCGAAGAAGAAATCCGATTCGTTCCTAACGACTGCAAGCGTCTCGTGAATTTCGTATGCAAAGACATCATGTACACCCAACTCACTTATGTTCACGTCGAATATAACGTGAAAACCCGCGCACTGGCGTTCTTTGTGTCCGATTCCCATGCTGTTGCAGTCATGGCTACCACAGACAGTATTGTCACCGAACACGATGCGGAAAACTCAATTTCCGCACACTTCACGGTCGGCGACTGGAAGCGGTTGTGCGACGCTTCGCAAAAAACAAAACAGCCGGCACGATTCTACATCTTCCCCGATGCAATCGAAATCGGCTGCGGCGATGTGCGTATCACGAGCATCAAAGACCAAATTGCTTTCCCGAATTGTCAACGCATTATGCCCGACAAATCCACTATGCGCCACATCGCACTGCACAGCGACGAAATCAAGCCGTTCCAGGCATGGCTCAAGAAAGTGAAAATCGACGAACACGTCGCTATCAACGTATCGGTTTACGCTGGCAACGAAATGATGTACGTCGATATTCTCGACTTTGACCACGACACGAGGACGACGAAGATGTTCAGGCTTGCTGAAACGGCGACCGAGACTTTCGGAACGGCTTACAATTCCGACCTGTTGCGTACCAAGCCGACAGGATTCTGGATTGCGCCAAACGGTTTCACCTACATTGAAGATGCGGCATTTGACAGGATTTTGCAGATGCAGTATATGCGCGATGTTTACACCTACGACGAGCAAGAGCGTGAAGTCCATGCGCTTGCAGAAGTCGCCTAACAATTTCGCTTGTGGTGCCGAAATCGCACCACTGGCGACTATTCACTTTATTAACCAATTAATTAGTACGATTATGGATAAGGTTTATTTATTGTACGAGGGTGACGAATGGCTCTCAAATAGCAGTATGGTATTGATGGGTGTGTTTACAGACACTAACAAACTGAAATCAGCCGCAAAAGAACTGATTGAGCAACGCGCCGACGAGCACCTTGACGTTGCAAAAGAAAACTACGACTTTGACGAAGACGCTACCGAAGGAGATGTTATTGATGAAATTTTACTCGAATTGTTCAGTAGACGTTCTACGTCAGGCTGGCTCACCAACTACTCTATTGTAGAAGTCGAAACCAACAAACTCGAAGAAATCTAAACACAGGTATGGCGCAGAGAAATCCGCGTCATGCCGCTATTCGCTTTATTAACCAATTTAATTCTAACAATTATGGCAAAGAAACAAAAAATCGAAAGGAAGTTCTACATCACCCTTGAGGTGGAAATGGACTACATCTACGACTACGACGAGAGCAAGGCAAATCAAATGCTATGCCGCATCGCAAACTCAGTCGAGCGCAACAACAAGAACGACGAATATTTCGTTCAGCACATCGGCACTGTTTCAATCATTGACGAGAAAGGAGGTATGCTATGGGCTCGCAGGTAAATGAAATCATCGGCAAGTATAAAGCCGCGAGAGCGCAAGAGGTTGCGGAATCAAACGCAATCAAAGAAAAAGCCGAGAATGCTTTGCAGGCCGCTTTGCGCTACCAGAGCATAGCCGCTAAGAAAATGACGCTTTACCACAAACTTTATCATGAATCCTGGACTGCCGAAAAGACGCACTGGACTTCGGTAGTTAAAGAAGTGTGCGAGGAAATTGAGCGTCGCACTGGATTGAAGTTCGATGATCTTGACGACCTGCGCACTTATGGACTGCGTTGCGAATGTCCTGTTTTCGCATACAAAGGCGAGCGCTGCGAAGGAAACAAACCTGCTGGCTACCTTGTCTTTACTTGTGGCAGTCTTGATGATTTCAAGTTGTATGTGGACACAAAGGAGAAAAAGACTTGCGGGTATCCTGTAGATTCGATTGGCGACCTGAACGGTTTTAACAACATCAGCGTTGAGGTCGAGAGTATCGAGCAGTTAATCGAAATCATGTACAAGGGTTGTGATTAACCATTTGCGCCATGCGGAGAATATCGGCATGGTGCGCTATTCACGTTACTAACTTAAAATTTGAAGATTATGGAGAACATTTTGAAAGACTATTTCGGTTGCGAGAATCCGTTTGACGATTATGGAAAGATTACACCAGAAGGCGAGGTTGCACAAGAGAAACTTATTCAGTTGCTCAAAGACCTTGCACTCGTTATCCCCGATGTTATTTCGGAAGACGATGCAAGAACAGCCGAGAAACAAATCGACGAAATCTGCAATTTCTTTTAATTCCAAGCCTGCCGCGACAAACCTTGCGGCGGGTTGCAAATCACGTTACTAACTTAAAATTCAAACGATTATGGATAACTATTCTTTCGTGCCAGCCTACTATGAATGGCACCTCATCGACGACAACGGAAACGTGTTGCTCAACATGAAAGATCCGTTTGAAATGCTGTTTGATGAAACCGACGAAAGCGGGCAACTGCTTGAACAGCCAAGGCCAATCACCACGCTTGACGGGGTGCTTGACGTGTGTAAGGACTTTATCGAGGTCGAGAAAATGTGTCTTGAAAGCGATTACCCTGCAAGCACAAGCCACGGCAACAACGACAGCATTTTTGACCTGCCAGACAATGCGGCAGAAATAATGGCAAAAGCACTCTTTGACTATTACATCGCCGCATGACTGATTCGAGCACAGGCTTGACCGTCTGCGCTCGGCAACAAACATTTACTAACTTAAAATTCAATAATTATGACTGGTAAATTTTACATGATCCTGTTTGATAGAGGAAACGGATGGGAGGCATTTGACGAAGGTGAGTACACCGAAAAAGAAGCAAACAGGGAATTAAGGCACCTGAAAGAAGGGAGGCCAGACTGGAAGTTCCGCAAGAAATGTGTGTACAACGGACCTATTCAAAGGCTGTCAATACACCATTAACGCTACGATGCGTCACACCTAATAGTGTGGTGCATACAATAAAATTACAATTATTCACGTTTACTAACTAAAAGAAAAGAAAGTTATGGAAAAGATTAAATTCGTTAACTCACGCTTTGAAACGAGCAACGGTTATCAACTCAACGATGGCCGCATCATCGACGTGAACTCACTCAACTGGAATTACGGCAAACCATTCAACCTTGAAACTGGAGAAATCGACGACACGTTTTATCCTCCCAAGGAATACAAGGGCAAGAATGGATTACCAGACTATGCGCCCGAAGGGTTTACCACGCTCAACAATCTCAAAGCGCAGGGTAATGGACATCCAGTACATTGCTACGATGAGTACAACATCAACCTCGGCGAACATCCGCAACTCAACGACAAGAAAATCAAAGAAATCATCGCTGAGTTCGAGGAAGCTGGTCACAAGGTCACAAAGAAGGCCATAATGCACAATTATTGCGCTTGGCTCGATGATTTCAAGTCGGGTTATCGTGACGAGAAGAACGGCTATCACTTGTTCTCTCCATGCGGCCACAACCCGTTCCAACTTTGCCTGACAACGCTGCATCCGTTGTGCAAAGATTGGCAAACGACCTACGAAGCGTAACAACATTTGCAAACGTGCGGAGAAATCCGTACCTTTGCACCAATTAAATTGTTAATGGCCAGCGCATCTGCGAAGACCCGCTGGTGATATACTATACTAAACACGGGCGGCATGGGTAACACTGTGCCGCTCACTATGTATTTTCACTAAACTGATTCAAAATATGGAGAAAGAAAACATTCAACTGATTGCGCAGGTTCTGGACAGCTTCAAAATCGGCTGGACTGACCTGCATGTGACCGACGGCCCCACAGTGAGCCTTTACGAGTTCAAACCGAAAGCTGGCACAAGACTGTCAAAAATCCGCAACCTCAAGGACGAGTTCGCTATCGCTCTTGAAGCGAAGAGCGTGCGCATCATCGCACCGATCCCTGGGCGCGGAACGGTAGGTATCGAAGTGCCGCACAAGGTCAAGCAAATCCTCGGACTGAAAGAAATCCTCAATTCGCAGGAATTTCTCACGACCGAGGCAACACTTCCTCTGGCTATCGGCAAGACCATCACAGGCAAGACGTTCATCGCTGACTTGGCCGATGCGCCACACTTGCTTGTCGCTGGTGCCACTGGTCAAGGAAAGTCGGTAGGTCTTAACGTGATGCTGATGTCGCTGCTGCACAAGAAAACGCCTGACGAGATGAAACTTGTGCTTATCGACCCAAAACGGGTTGAGTTGAGCCTGTATGCGAAACTCGCCAGTTCGTATCTTGCGGAGCCAGTGGTGACGGAGGAAACGAAAGCCGCAAAGGTATTGCGAAAACTCTGCAACGTCATGGATCAGCGTTATGCTGTCGTGAGTGCCGCAGGAAAACGCAACATCAAGGAGTATAATGAAGTCGCGCCGAGCCCTATGCCATACATCGTAGTGGTCATTGACGAGTACGGCGACCTGATTATGCAAAGCGGAAAAGTTGTCGAGCGGGCCATCTGCCGACTTGCACAAAAAGCGAGAGCGGTAGGCATCCACTTGATCATCTCAACGCAGCGACCTTCGGCGACCATCGTCACAGGCAACATCAAGGCGAACTTCCCTACCCGCATCGCTTTCCGATGCACGACGGGAACGGACAGCCGTGTTGTGCTTGACCAGACAGGCGCAGAGAAACTGACCGGCAACGGCGATATGCTGTTTTTCGCTGGTGCCGAGACTACCCGCGTCCAGTGCGCTTACACGTCAATCGAAGATGTCATGGCGACATGCGACGAGATTGCGGAGAGCTATGCGGACTACGACAACAAGGATGTGACACCAGAGAAGAAGCGTGTAAACGTATCGTTTCCCGTCTATCCGTGGATGATATCGTGGTCATACGACTTGGCAAAGGTGGGCGAGTTCTTCGAGGAAAACATTCCAGACACCGATGCACTGAAAAAGATGTTGCAGGTGTTCGTGGAACTCGACATCCTGGAAGTGGAAACCGACAAGTTCAACCGTAAGAAATACACGGTGAAAATCCGTGACCACGAAGAACTTGACGAACTGCTCATGTCGTACATCATTTCCTAAAAACGTGTGTCGGACTTGACGGCCCGGCACACAGCAACTATTCACTTTAACATGTTCAATTATGACAAAACAAGAAGCAAAGAAAATCAAAGAACTATGCGTTGAGGTCGATGGCTTGACCGAAGACTGTTTCTACCTTCGGCTGGCGATGGAAAACAGAATTTCCAAAGATGCCGCAAGTGGTGCGGTGAGCCGACTGAACAATCTTGGTCAGCCGCAAAAGGTCGCCGAAGCGTTTATCGAGTCAAGAAAACTGGTTGAAAATCTTGACAAGTACGGCATTCCATGCGCTGAGTGGTGTGCAAAGTAAAAACCGTTGAATTTGTTTGTTTATATTAGATTTTATATATAACTTTGCAGGCATGAAACAAGAAAAGAAAGCACGCTACGAAATCGGCAAACGCATAGCGGAATTGAGAAAAGAAAGAGGAATGAGCCAGACGCAACTGGCCGAGGCTATTGGAATGGCGCAACCGAATCTCGCCAACATCGAAGCTGGCCGTTACAGTACGACAATAGACGTATTGGAACGAATTGCAGACGCACTTGGGTCGAAACTCGACTTATCCTGATGCTTGTGGCGACCTTGTAGTCGCCATTGGCGCAACATCCTACATAATTGGATTTTATTGGTTAATTTTCGGCGCACACGGTGGTGCTCATCGGTGCGCTACAATTCACAAAAATACTAACTATTTAATCAATACAATTATGGCAATACAATCTTTTGAAACAGAGTTTTTGAATGAGCACCCGACAAAGGTGTTTATCCTTAAACCCATGCGTGAAGCGTTAGGAAAGTCCGAGGTGGAATGGCAAGACCTCACTACACTCAATTTAAGCCGCATCAGAGAGCATTTCTTGTCGCAGGTAAGCCCCAATACCGCTTTTTGGTATTTCGCCGTTATAAAGGCGTTTCTGGCCAAATACGGCGATGAAGGTGTCATACCGTGCAAGAACCCTGCCGCCCAATTGAAGGCTAAGAAAGTGCCGTCGCAGCACATCGCTCTTACCGAGGAGGAAATCGAGCGTTTCGACAAGTACGAGCCGCAGACGGACTGCGAGCGCGATGCAAAAATACTGTTCATGCGCGGCTGCTACACAGGTGCAAGATCATCCGACTGCAAGTTGTTCACGCCCGACATTATCCGCGGCGACCACATCGCCTATGTGTCGGTAAAAACAAAGACAGAGGTCATCCAGCCGTTGCACCACAAACTCATCAAGTATCTCGAAATGCAGCCGTCAAAGTCGCATCAGTCAAACGTGCTGAACGCGGCCATTCAGCGAATCTGCAAGGCAATAGGCGTTGACGAGGAAGTGCAGTTGTATGTTGGCGGCAGGTTGCAGAAAGGCCCGAAGTGGAAGTTTTGCTCAAACCACACGGCCAGGCGATCATTCTGCACCAACCTTGCGCTAAGAGGCGTTTCCATTGAACTTGTGGCAAAGATGGCGGGGCACAGCAACTCCCAAATCACATCACGAACCTATTGTTGTGTTGACACGAAAAACGTCGGTTCAAACGCGCTCGCATTCTTCAACGGATAAACACAAAAAATGTGGGGAACAAGCAAACGCCTGCTCCCCACACAACATTATGGCATCACAAATCAAACACAATCATTCTGGTATTTTTGGAGTCCGTCTTCTCCATTCGTATGGTTCTCTGAGACGTCCGTCACGATACCATCTTGCGGTGCAGTTCGCATAGTTTTTAAAATCGTTTGGCATTGTTGCACCCAACTCGAAATAGGCGAAATACGACAACAGGAAGTCGCCCGCATCAAATCCGAACATCTCAACGCAGTCATCAATGGTGCCGTAACTGCGCACATCCGGCACCCACATTCTCACAAACCTTTCCACATCTTCGGTTATCGGACACCGTAACGGCTCTTTGATGTTCCACAAACCATGACCGATGATGTCGTGATCTGACATTGCAAGCATTAACAGCCTCACATTGCTCAACTCGGCATCTGCCTTTTTATAGTACCTAAACAGCGTCTTTTCTATCGGCAAACCAAATTTCCACGCATCCGCAAGCACAGCATCACCGATATTGTCGGCCTTGCTTGCGTTAACCGATTTAAAGAAACAGTCCATCAGTACGGAAATGCGCCAGTTCTGACAACCAGACGTTTTCTTCTGCTGTTCCGTCCCGAGTCCGAGAAGTACGAAATTTCTTTTAATGAACCACTCCCACGGCCTGTCGCCGAGCAGTGTATGCAATTCGTCATAGTCGGCATCCTGCTCCAACAGCGATGCGGCGATAGCGGCAATTTCCTTGTCTCTTTTGTCGCGGTATAACGCAGGCAGGTTGAAGACAGGATAGTTCGGCACATACCCGTTCCGTTTATACCAAGCCAACAAATTTGCGAGAAACTCCAAGTGGCATTTGGCAAACGAAACGAAGTATTCCCTGCGACGGGCAAGTGCAACTCTTTTGTTTTCCGCTTTTTTCGCAGCATCCTCTAACCTTTTGTCTATCTTTGCCATGACACAATCACCGCCCAGGAATCTACATCCACTTGACCTTCGTTGTCATTTGCATGGCAACGGGAATCTTGTTTTCCTTGTACATCTGCTCCAGATCGGCGCAGTTGACGTTTTCGATGAACGGCATCACCGTATAGAAGAATGCCTTGTTCTTGGCCTTCAGTTCGTCAAACATGTCAATCGCAAGGTTATAGTGGAACTTTGCGGCGGCGTCGCTTGTCCTGACAAGACGCAGCCTTGTCCCTTCCGAGTGGGAGTAGAACTGGTTCTTGCCTGATTTCCTGCTCGTGCATACCAGGATGAACTTTTGTTCTGACAACGGATTAACATTCAAGATGTACACGGTAGCCAACGTGACGCACTCGCCCGTATGCGATGAAATTGCCGTTGCGTTCTCTTCCGCGCTGGTGTGTTCATAGTGCAGTTGGGCATCATTGATATCCATTGTCCACTGAACTTCCCCGTGTGAGGTGCCTCCTGTGTTAAAGCCGTAAAAATCCCCGTTAGGGATATGTTTGCACACCACATAGTAGCGGTACTTGAACATTGTGTCGGCAAAATTCTCCGCTGTGTCATAACCGATGACGGCGTTCGGATAATGCTTTTTGACGAGCGCGATGATGCGTTCAGCCATTTCGTCGTCGATGTCCAGTTCGTGTTCAAAGTACGACAATTGAACGTTCTCTCTCTTTAGCAGGCTTTTCTTGCGGTAAGCCTTGACGAACATGAAGGGCTTGACGCCTTCTCCGTCGGTAAAATAAATCACTTTCTTCATTTTGTATCGTTGTTTTTGTGTTCCAAATTGTTTGCGACAATAGTCAAATAGTCGGCCATTTTTCTTATGGTCTTAGCAACCAATTCATCATATCCGAATCTAAGGATGAGATTGTTGGTGTTGTGTATAAGCGAAAGGTATTCGCTCGCCAAAAGCTCACCTCTCATTTGGTTTCTCCCGACAAAAAGTTCCTTACTCATCGCTTTTCAGCTTAAACACGAACATTGTCTTCCCTTCTCGTTCTTCCCAATAGATATTGGCAAGTTCTTTGGTGATGCGCCTGTTTGTTTGGCCTCTGCGGATAATCGCTCGGTCAAACGGATAGCACATGTATCCGTCGAAAGCCCTGGCGTTTTCAAAGCACTCGCGGCAACTGCTCTGCCGCTCGTTGCACTCTTTCGTCATTCTTGCAAAGCAGAGATAGTGTATGCGCTTGTTCGACGCATACTTGACCATCTCCGTCTGCTTGCCTAATCTCACGGCATCGAACTCGCTCTTTCTAATCCTGATGTTCAGCGGTGTCATAAACCTGCACGATGTTTTCTCTTTTGTAGTTTACACATGATTTTCCGAAGTCAAAGCCTGCCGATGTGATTCGCTCACGGCACTCTCTGTTTGCGCAGTTATCACACGACTTTTCCAGTAGCACCTTTTTCGATATCTTGGCCCTGTACCTGCGCCCATAGTCCATTTCGCACTCTTTGCAGAATGACCTCGGTTTACCGTTGTCGCTGCGCTTGTAAAAAGCACTCAATGGGAGCAACCGCTTACACTTGCCGCAATACTTCTTCGGCCCATCGTCTTCGACCCTTCCTTTGTGGTCAGACAATACCGATTCAAGGCTGCCGATGACAGCGTTTCGCTCTCTTTTGCTGAGTTCTTGCCACGACACAGTTGACCGTCCACGTTTTATCGTATAACACACCTGCGAACAGTCGATGAACACACTTATGCCCATTAGTTGCCTCCTTTCTTTTTCGGAAAAGCGATTGCTTTGATTTCTTTTTCACTCTTTCCCTGCTTCACCAATTCAAAAATTTTGTCACGTCCAAGTTTCCTGTAAGACGGAACGAGCGAAACGATGCACAAGTCAGCGGGTTCACCCGGCTCGATGGCTTTGTCTCGCCCCGCTTTCTCGGCTTCTTTGGTGCATTCAAACACGTCTTTGCCCTCTTTGTTGACGATGACGTATCGGTAACCATTGAAATTGATACCTCCGTAATATCTTGCGACGGATAAACCGTTGTTTACCCAGTATTCCTCGGTCATGATTAGTGGATGAGGAATATCAATTTTCTTTTGAGCTCCCTGTTTCATTTCCCGAATTTTAAGTAAATTTCAAACCCTTCAATGCGAGGTTTCCACTCCTCCATATTACTTGGGAAACAAATCTTTGGCATCAGCAATATCGGGTTGTTGCTGATTTCTCTCAGCCTATACCCATCCTGCGCCATGCTGTCAACACATTTGCACAAGAGTTCCTTTACCTGTTGCGGGTCGTTCATGTCAAACGACACAGGTGGAATATTCGGATTCACAAAAACCTCGTTAGCCATTGTCTTCGTTTTCTTCTTTATTGTCTTCTTCGTTATCGTAAATAAATGGGATTTTCAGTTGCAGGTATGTTTCCGCATACCATTCGGAGTAAGATTTTCCACTAATCCACCAACTGAAAATCTTCTCTGCGATTTCATCTTCGGTCGGCTCATGTACACCCTCTACTGCGCCGTCAGCAGAGGGGTTGTCAGAAAACCCGCCCATATTCCTGTGTTGGCTGTCCTGTTCCATGTACCAAGCCTTGACTTCGGGATTGGCAATCCATCCTGTCTTTCCGACCGTCCACTTGTGTGTGTGTGTGTGGAAGGAGTCTCCCGTCGTTCCACTTCCATTGGTGGTCGCTGAAACAGGGCGTTCCATTGTTCCTTGCTGTACCAGCTTCCGAACTTTGCTCCGCTGTTGTGTAGGGGGGGAGTAATTGGTTGTTGTCCAGTTGTTTGTGTTGGAGAGACGTTTGATTTTTGACACCCCCCCCCGCACGGATTTGCTTGATGGCTCTAATCCACCCTCGCTTGACATGCGGGAAATCTTTCATCTCGCGCAACTTGTGCTTGTACTGCGACATGGGACACATAATGCAACCAATGCGGGTATATCCTTGGTCGTACAACTCGCAATGCGGCACGCCAAGAACATCGTTGAGAAAATACCACACATCGCTCTCCGACCACTCAAAGATTGGCGACACAAGGATACTGTCTTTGCCGTTGATGCAACGCACTTCGTTATCTTGCTGCAAGGAAAACTCGTCTTCGTTGACCTTCTTGCCTTCACGCTTCATCTTGCGCATCAACTTCTCCTCCTTCTTGGCAATTTCCTCTTGTTGCCATTTAGCGAACTGTTCAAGGTTGCCCGAAAACTTCTTGTTCGACACTTCGACCTCATGCCGTTTGGCGCGTCTTGAACTCTCGCTTTTGCGGATGCCGATAAGCGTGACTTTGCCTGCGCCTGCGCTTTCTTTCAGTTCAGCACAACACCAGCGGATGCGCATAGACGGCAATATGCCTTTCTCTACTGCAAGGTCAAAGATGCTTGCCCGTGGCGGGTGTTCTACAACGCACGGGTATTGCTTGCGCTTGAAGATGATGACCTGCGGTGGATCTACGCTGGTAAAGTTCATGTGAGCCTTGAATTTTACACCCCCCATTTGGGCGACGTGGAACATCGCTTGAGAATCTTTCCCTGCACTGAAAGCCAAATAGAAGCCGTCTTCCGCATCATATTTCAATGCCAGTTTCTCGGCTTTTCTCAGCAAGTCAATGCTGTGTTTGAGTTTCTTTTGGAAGTCTGGACGATGTTTCGTCTTCTCCAAGGCTTCCTCTAATGTCATATTATAGTCTTGCGCTAACATATCAATCTTTTTTTCTTGCCCAACGCAATGCTTACACACACAACCCAATGGAGAAACCAGATGCCGATTTCGGCAATCTGGTATCCGTCACTATGGAACGAATCATAGGTTATCGTTGGCAATACAGCAACATTTGGCGTTCTCCTTTTTCCGAATACGATACGTTTCACAACTTGCCTCCTTTCACTATCTCGCCCTCGTTCCAAGCGAATGAAACAAGGCTCATGTTATCCTTTCTGCGGTTAGGGGAAAAGTGCTTGCTTTGCAACTCGTAGGTCATGTCGTCCTTTTCGGTGACCATCCCAACGATGCCTCCAATGCGAACCTTATCGCCCACTTGCAAGTTTTCAAATTCACTCCTCGTCATAGTTTACCTCCTTCCACTGGTGCTTGCGGCCCAAACCCGAACCGCTCAAGCGCCTTAACAAACTCTTCCTTGGTGTCATACCAAGTACTATCAATGCGATAAGCACGTTTGGACTCACCGAACTCAAACTCGTTCTTTTTCTTCGTGATGTCACAGAAACCAAGCCTGCCGCTGTCATCAGCATAGGTGCATTGATGCTCTTTTGCCATAGACAAATGGGCAACCATGTGAAACTTCACTTTTTTCAGTTCTTCCCAAGTCATAATCAGTTGTCTCCGTAAAAGTATTTTCTTCCTTCCGGCGTCTGGCTGTAAGCCTCAACCTTCTCCCTCAAATCGTCAAGCATCTTTTCTCCGATGCCGTCCTCCATGCCTGCATAAGCCATAGACATCGCATCCTTGCCCGCCTCGTCGATGATGCGCACTACATCGTTCGCCCTCGTCGCAACCTCTCGGCACAGCTTTGCGAAATCCAACAGTTCGTCGCGCTTGATACCGACAGTAATTGACTTAAACAAGTCTGCGGCCTCGTCATATAGGCGTGTCGTGAAGTCCATTCCGACAAACATCATGAGCATCATCCTGACGACATCGTGGTTCTGCTGACGGCACTCGTTGACCTTTTCGATGATTTCAGTCGTCAGGGCGTTCATCTCTTCGGTTATCTCTTTCCTCTGCCGCTTGAACTCACGCTTGTCGTGCGGCAGTTCTTTGAGATTTTCACGCTTTAACCTCAATATCTCACGTTTCTGCGCCAACTTGGTT
>Ga0326513_10001418_pt1 | contig 18890 bp, 13 predicted proteins | sample 2_2465_0518_D_FD_203654 | JGI IMG/M metagenome (GOLD analysis project Ga0326513, IMG submission 203654) | Bovine rumen microbial communities from UC Davis, California, United States - 2_2465_0518 | ecosystem: Host-associated > Mammals > Digestive system > Stomach > Rumen | place: USA... | reverse complement strand
AGTAGGATGCGCAGTGAACGTCCGTAAGCGGCGGCACCGTTATCTCCGGCTGGCCGATATCCGCTGATATGAGTGTGCTCCCCGAACAGAGAATGACACCGGCGGTTATTATAGCCGCCAATGCCAGCGCCTGTAATCTTTTAAATGTACGAAGAGCACTTCTTCTCATCAGGATTCACCGTCTCCGTTATCACCTTCTGCATCAGGTGCTTCGCCTTCAGGTGCGTCTGCGCCCTCTGTCTCTGCCGTACCTTCAGCTTCCACCGGCTCCTCTTCCTCGTGGTCGGCAAGAGCGAAGTCTACGATCTGTGCAGTCTTGGACTTCATGAGCCTTACGCCCGAAGTAGCTCTGGAGAGCGTGGGGATCTCGGAAGCGGATACTCTGATGATGACGCCCTGGCTCGTGATGATGAGGAGGTCGTTATCGTCCGTGACGGATGTGGTACCGACGAGCCTTCCGGTCTTCTCGCTGACCTTGTAGGTGATGATACCCTTACCGCCTCTTGTCTGTGTTCTGTAATCGTCGATCTTGGATCTCTTGCCGTAACCCATCTCTGAGATAACGAGGATCTCCTTATCGGGATCGACGGGCTCCATGCCTACGACTTCATCGTCGTCTGCAAGCTTCATGGCGCGGACGCCGGAAGCCGTTCTTCCCATGTCACGCGCATCGTCAGAATTGAACCTGATCGCCTTGCCGCTCGCGGATACAACGATGACTTCCTGGCCTGCCCTTGTGAGCTGGACCGCTACAACGCTGTCTCCTTCACGGATCCTTGTGGCGATGAGACCGTTCCTGTTGATGTTCGCATACTTGGAGATGGCAGTCTTCTTGATGATGCCGTTCTTCGTTACCATCGTAAGGAAGAGGTCTTCGTTCTCGAAATCATCCACCGGGATGATGTTCCTGATGTTCTCGCCTTCCGCCATGTTGAGGAGGTTAACGAGAGCCGTTCCTCTCGAAGATCTGGACAGAGTCTCAGGGATCTTATAGCCCTTGATCTTGAATACGCGTCCGGTATTGGTGAAACAGAGCAGGAACTTGTGGGTGGTCGTGGTAAGGATCTTCTCGACGTAGTCCTCTTCTCTGGTGGACTGTCCGGAGATCCCTCTGCCGCCCCTGTGCTGTGCCTTGTATGTATCGATCCTCTGACGCTTGATGTATCCGAAGTGTGTGAGGGTAACAACGATGTCCTCTTCCTGGATCAGCGACTCGTCGTCGATGTCGTCGAAGGAACCGTATACGATCTCGGTTAATCTCGGAGTAGCGTACTTGTTCTTGATCGCAGTGAGCTCATCCTTGATGATGCCGTCGAGGATGGTCTTATCGGAGAGCACCTGATGGAAGTATTCGATCTCCTTTGTAAGAGCTTCGATCTCTGCCTCGAGCTTCTCTCTCTCGAGTCCTGTCAGACGGCCGAGTCTCATGTCGACGATCTGCTGTGCCTGCTTATCGGACAGTCCGAATCTCTCGCACATCCTGTCCTTTGCCTCAGGCTCGGTCCTGGATGATCTGATTATCGAGATGATCTCGTCGATGTGGTCGATAGCGATGAGGAGGCCTTCGTCGATGTGGCGCTTAGCCTCATCCTTCTCGAGATCATATCTCGTACGGCGTGTAACGACGTCTTCCTGGTGTGCGATGTAGTAGCTGAGAGCTTCTCTCAGGCCGACCATCTTAGGCTCGAGCTTGCCCTGCTCGTCAGGTACGAGTGCGAGCATGTTCGCGCAGCATGCCTCCTGAAGGGAGCAGTTCTTGTAGAGCTGGTTGAGAACGACGTCGGGGTTGGCATCCTTCTTGATCTCGATGACGATCCTGACCTGCTCGTTACGGTCGGATTCATCTCTTAAGCCGGAGATGCCTTCGACCTTCTTCTCCTTAACGAGGTCAGCCATCCTCTCGATGAGCCTTGCCTTGTTGACCGCATAGGGGATGTCGTGGATGATTATCCTCGTTCTTCCCGCGTGGTCCTCGATCTCTGCGTGAGCTCTTACCACGATACGGCCCTTACCGGTAGTATAAGCATCCCTGATGCCCGATGTGCCGAGGATCATGCCGCCCGTCGGGAAGTCAGGTCCCTTGATGACAGTCATGAGCTCTTCTACGGATACGTCAGGGTTATCCACCATCATGATGCAGCCGTCGATTACCTCGCCCAGATTGTGGGGCGGGATGTTCGTAGCCATACCTACCGCGATTCCGACACCGCCGTTAACGAGGAAGTTCGGGAATCTGGAAGGAAGAGCCACAGGCTCCATCTCGTGTTCGTCGAAGTTAGGTCTGAAGTCTACTGTGTTCTTGTTGATGTCGCGCATCATCTCGAGCGCGATCTTATCAAGCCTTGCCTCCGTATAACGGTAAGCAGCCGGCGGGTCACCGTCCAATGAACCGAAGTTGCCGTGTCCGTCAACGAGCGGATGTCTCAGGGAGAAATCCTGCGCGAGTCTTACGAGAGCATCGTAAACGGATGCGTCGCCGTGAGGATGGAAACGACCGAGAACGTCACCGATCGTGGTAGCGCACTTACGGTACGGCTTATCGGGAGTGAATCCCTGGGTAAACATCGAATAAAGGATCCTTCTGTGAACCGGCTTCATGCCGTCTCTGATATCAGGGAGGGCACGGTCGGAGATAACGCTCATCGCATAGTCGATGAATGACTTCCTCATCTCGCCGTCGAGATCTACGGGAATTATCGTTGTCTGCTCCGACTTGAACGCTTCGTCCATCGAGGCTTCCTGAGCCTGTCTGGCGAGCTTCTTATCATCACTTTCAGCCATATCTAACCTCCGCGTTCCGCTCAAAGGACGGAACAAAATATAACATAAACTTTAGTATTATATCATAATTAAACGCGTACGCGCGTGTAAATATTATAATATATAAGGCAATTTTTGCTTAAAGGGGTTCTTTGGCCGGAGTGCCTGCTTTTCTGGGATATCTTGGAGGCGTCGGGCGCACCTTGCGGATGACAACGATGGTCCTCTCCATGTCCGTTCCGGGCAGAGTGAAGGTATCCGTCTTCTCGATCGTGCCTCCGAGCGTGGCTATAGCCTTGGCGGCATCCGCCACCTCTTCTTCGGCATGTCCCTTCATGGCCAGGAACACTCCCCCGACCTTCACAAAGGGCAGGCAGTATTCTGCCAGTACCGGAAGCCTTGCCACGGCACGCGCCGTTACCACGTCGTATCTCTCGCGGTATCTCTTGTCTCTTCCGCCGTCCTCGGCCCTCGTGTGCACGAGCGATACTTTCTCAAGGCCGAGCCTCTCCGTGACCTCTCCGAGGAAATTAAGCCTCTTTGCGAGCGAATCCATGAGCGTCACATCCAGCTCCGGCATGGATATCTTAAGGGGCAGTCCGGGGAATCCCGCGCCCGTTCCGACGTCCGCGAGCCTTATGGTCTTGCCTGAGGCCTTCTCTTCTTCGGCGCGTATATAAGGGCAGAGCGTGAGCGAGTCGATAAAATGCTTCATCGCTATCCCCTGCTCGTCGTCTACTGCGGTAAGGTTCATCACCTTGTTCTTCTCGCGGAGCATCGAGGCATATATCTGGAACGAACGTATCTCCTCGGCTGAGAGCGGCACGCTGATCTCGGGTGCCTGCGACTCCAGGATAGGAGCTACCTCCACGGGTTCTTCCTTCTCCGTGACTTCCGTCTGTCCGTCAGCTTTGATCTCGACTCTCTTGGGGAGTGTCTTCCTGAGCCTTTCTATGTCAGCCTTCGTAAGAGGCTTCCTCTTAAACGGTTTCTCCTGCATCTCCTGATCTCCTTCTCCTCTGTTCGAGCCACACGATGAGCACCTCGCAGTCAGCGGGCGACACTCCTGAGATCCTCGACGCCCTGCCGACGTTCTCAGGCTTCATTGCATTAAGCTTCTGTGCAGCTTCTATCCTCAATCCCTTTATCTCGGAATAATCAACGTCCTCCGGGAGCGCGATCTTCTCTAGCCCCTTGAACTTCTTTATCTTCTCTTCCTCGAGCGCCAGGTATCCCTCATACTTGATGTCCGTCTCGCACGAGAACACGACGTCTGACGGGAGCTCCGGCCTGTCCTTATCGAAAGGCTTCAGATCCTCATACGTCACTCCCGGACGCTTGATCAGTTCTGCCAGGGACACACCGGACTTCGGCGTGTTCTGACCTCTGGCTTCGAGCATCGCCCCGAGTTCTTCCGTCGGTGCCACGAACACTCCCTTGAGTCTCTCTGTCTCCTTGCGGACGGCGTCCATTTTCGCGCAGAAGCGTGCGTATCGCTCGTCGTCTATAAGGCCGATCTCATGTCCTACGGGCGTCAGCCTGGAGTCAGCGTTGTCCTGCCTCAGGAAGAGCCTGTACTCGGCGCGCGACGTCATCATGCGGTAGGGTTCGTTCGTACCCTTGGTAACGAGATCGTCTATGAGGACTCCGATATAGCCCTGCGACCTGTCTATGATAACGGGATCCCTGCCAAGAACCTTCATCGCGGCGTTGATGCCTGCGACTATACCCTGCCCTGCGGCTTCCTCATAACCCGAGGATCCGTTGATCTGACCTGCGGTAAAAAGAGACGGCACTATCCTGGATTCGAGCGATGCCTTCAGCGAGAGCGGATCGACGAGATCGTACTCGATCGCATAAGCGCTCCTCTGTATCACTGCATGCTCGAGGCCGGGCAGCGAGTGCACCATCTTCTCCTGAACTTCTTCGGGAAGCGATGTGGAGAATCCCTGCAGATACATCTCGTTGGTGTGCGAGCCCATAGGCTCGACGAAGATCTGATGTCTTGGCTTATCCTTGAACCTCATGAACTTGTCTTCTATGGAAGGGCAGTATCTGGGGCCTATGCCCTTGATGACGCCGCTGTACAGAGGCGACCTGGACATGTTGGAGCTGATGATCTCCTTTGTCTCTTCCGTGGTCCACACGGACCAGCAGGGCGTCTGATCCTCGGAAGGCTTCGGGCGTATCCCGTTCATCTCGTTATCGTATGAGAACGGGGGAACGTCGTCCTCGCCGTCCTGTCTCGTCATCTTTGTAAAATCGCAGCTTCTCGAATTGACCCTTACCGGCGTGCCCGTCTTGAACCTCAATATCGGGATGCCGAGACCTGCAAGGCTGGCAGAGAGTCCCTCCGAGCGGGGCAGTCCGTCGGGGCCGCTCTCGGTTATGACTTCGCCTCTGATCGTGCGCGATTCCATGTATGTTCCCGAGCAGATGACCACGGCCCTGGCGCCGTATACCGCGTTGCCTGCCGTCATTACTCCTGATGCGGCACCTGTATCATCTGTCAGAAGGCAAGTCACGTGTGCCTGCCTTATTGTGAGGTTATCCAGGTTCTCCAATGCGAATCTCATCTCGACCGAGTACATGCTGCGGTCCATCTGGGCTCTGGGCGAGAATACCGCAGGGCCCTTGGTCCTGTTGAGCATCCTCATCTGTACTGCGCACTTGTCTGCGATCTTGCCCATGATGCCGCCCAATGCGTCGACCTCTCTTACGAGCTGGCCCTTGGACGTTCCGCCGATACTGGGATTGCAGGGGAGGTTTGCAAGACTGTCGAGCGCTAAGGTGAACAGGATCGTCTTAAGACCCAGCTTGGCGCAGGCATGAGCAGCTTCGCAGCCGGCATGTCCCGCACCCACGACCGCTACATCATAATCGCCGGCATGATAGCTCAGTTCTTTTGAGAGCGCTTCTTCTACAGTCATGTTATTTGCCTATGCAGAATCTTGAGAAGATGGTATCTGCCAGTGATGCCGATACCGTCTTGCCCGTAACCTCACCTATCTCATCAAGACATGATCTTAAGACTGCGGAACATATCTCGATACCTGCGGAGTCTGCCATGGCATCTATCGCGGTATCAAGGTCCTTAAGCGCCGACTTAAGCCTGTCGTAATGTCTGCTGTTGGTAATGAGAAGACCTTCTTCCTGTCTTCCGCCCAGAGACTCATAGTATTCCCTTATGACGTCTTCGAGCTTGTCTATATTGAGTTCCTCTTCAGCCGATACTGAGATGAACCTCGTGATGCCCATGTCTTCAAGGGCGTCTCTTATCTCTTCTTCACGCGGATTATCGCCTTCGTCGCTCTTCGTGAACACACCGGTGATGTATTCTCCTCCGATGTCCTCGGCGAGCTCTGATACGCCCGTCACGGCGTCTTCGACGGATATGTCCGGAGCTATCATGTAGAACACGAGATCGGCGTTCCTTCCCGCATCCATCGCGCGGCCTATGCCTATCGACTCGATGAAGTCCTCGGTCTTGCGGAGACCGGCGGTATCGATGAGCGTGACGGGGATGCCGTCAACATCCACTGCCGTCTCTATCGTATCTCTCGTGGTGCCTGCGACCTCTGTTACGATCGCGCGGTCGAAGCCCGTCAGCGTGTTAAGGAGCGTGCTCTTGCCGCTGTTCGGAAGTCCTATCAGGGCGACCCTCATCCTCTCGGACAAGATCCTTCCCTTGGTATAGCCTTCGCAAAGGTTATACAGGACCTCGCGCTGCTCCTTCATGGTGTTGACGACCTTGCTGATATCTTCCTTCTCGCTCTCGGTATCGTCTTCGTCGTGGTCGAATTCCACGAGCATCTCGATCAGCGCCATCGCACCGTAGAGCTCGTCTTCTATTGTTTTGATGGTCTTGGCAAGCTTGCCTGTCATAAGGCTGTCTGCAGCCTTAAGCTGGCGCTCCGATTCGGAATTGATGACATCCATGACGGCCTCTGCCGAAGCCAGGCTCATCTTGCCGTTGATGAAAGCTCTTCTCGAGAACTCTCCCGGGTAAGCGAGCCTTATGCCGCAGATGCCCAGACAGCGTAAGATCTCCTGCTTCACGGCAGATGATCCGTGACAGGAGATCTCTATCATCTCTTCACCCGTATATGAGTGCGGATTTGCAAAATGGGTAAATACGACCTCGTCGACGGTCTCGCCGCTCGTCGGGTCTACGACCTGTCCGTATGCGCAGGAATATCCGGGAAGCTCTGACAGGAGCTTATAGTCGCCGCCGGATCTTACTATGCGGGCACATCTGTCCGCCAATACTCCGCATCCGTCGCCGGATACTCTTATCACTGCAATTCCTGAGATACCCGCAGGTGTCGAGCAGGCGCAAATGGGTTCGTCGTCATACGCGTACATCAGTTATGGCCCGCGGACTTAAGTATTACTCTTCAGAAGCGGGCTCTACGACTACTGATCTTGAAGGCTCGTCACCCTCGCTGTGTGTCGTAACACCCTTTACGTCCTGGAGATAGGAGTGAACGATCCTTCTCTCGGAAGGGCTCATGGGCTCCATGATGAATCTCTTGCCGGACTTTCTTACCTTGAATACAGCCTTGTCTGCAAGACCCTTGATGACCTGCTCTCTGTGCTTCCTGTAACCGCCGACATCGAGGTGAACGTGTACTCGGCCCTCGCTGTGCTTGTTTGCGATGAGGTTGGTCATATAAGAGATAGCCTCGAGTGTCTCACCATGGCGGCCGATGGCAGCACCGCAGTCAGAACCTGAGACTGAGATATAGATGGTGTCTTCTTCTCTGTAGGAATCCATGTTGCCGTGGATGCCGATGCCGGAGAGCACTTCTGCTACGAAGTTGACTGCAGCATCTTCTGCCTCGGATACGGCATCGCCCTCGAAATTCTCGTCGTCGCCGTAGTATGTGTCATCCTCTTCTTCAGCAGGAGCCTCAGCCTCTGCTTCTTCGGGTGCGTCATAGGTAACCTTTACCTCAGCATCCTTCTTACCTACACCGAGGAAACCGCCTGCAGCACCTTCGCTGATGACTTCGATCTTTGCATCTTCCTTTGCGCAGCCGAGTTCAGCGATCGCTGCCTCTACTGCTTCATCGACTGTTGCTGCTGTCTTTGTAACTGTCTTTTCCATATTTGAGATCCTCCGTGAAAGGTTGATTACTTTTTCTTCTTGCCGTTCTTCTTGCCCTTACCGCTTACTTCTTCTCCGGCGCCTGCAGCCTCGAGAGCCGGCTTCTTCTTGAATACGGCATCCTTCTTTGCTTCAAGCTCTGCCTTCTTCTTCTCGTAAGGCCTTGAGAAGAGAACATATACGATAAGCTGTGAGATGATTCCCATAAGTCCGCCGACGAACCAGTAAAGACCCATCGCGGAAGGAAGTGTGAATGTTGTCCATACCATGAGGAGGGGCATCATCCAGTTCATCATCTTCATTGTCTGCTCTGTCGTGGAATCAACGGCAGCCTGATCCTTACGTGCAGGATTGAGCTTTGCGCGCTTCTTTGCCTCCTGCTCTTCCTTGTAACCCGGCTTCAGGATCTTAGTGAGCTGCATGGAACCGAAGTTCAGGATGAGTACGAGTATGGGAAGGATCATGTAGGGAAGCCACATCAGAGGCGATGTGAAGTTGCCCGACAGGATGTTCCAGGGCGTGATCGTGAGATCGAGGCCGAGGAAGTTAAGGTCGATCATCTGTCCCATGGCGATAAAGCCCTTATCGATGCACTCCTTCATGAAGGGTGCATTGTTGTTGAGGACCTGGATGAGACCGATGTGGTTTGTAGCGGATACTGTGTTGGCGATGAGCTCCTTCTTCTGAGCAAGAGCGATCATGGACTCCATGTTCTCGATCGATATCTGTGACAGATAGATGAGAGGTCCTGATACGATACGCCAGATAGGCCAGATGAAGATGATCTGGATGACGGGGAGCAGGCATCCCGACAGACCGCCGGCACCGTTCTCCTTCTGCATCTCCATGAGAGCTTCCTGATACTTCTCTTTGTCGTCGCCGTACTTTCTCTGGAGCTCGGCCTGCTTGCCTGAGAGGGCCTGCATCTTGAGCATTGACTTCTGGCTCTTAACGTTCAGAGGAATGAGAAGTCCTCTGATGATGATGGTCAGCATGATGATGGCCACACCGTAGTTGCCGAAGAATCCGTAGAGGATCCTTGTGAGCCAGCCAAAAAGGTCGCTCAAAGGGGCAAGCGGATCGAACGCCATTGCTGCCAACTGAAAAATAAAATTCTCCATTAAACTGTCTCTCCGAAAATCATCTTACGGGGTCGTACCCGCCCTTAGAGAACGGATTGCATCTCAGGATCCTCCAGATGCCCATCGCGGTACCCTTAATGGGGCCATACTTCGTGACGGCATCGATCATATACTGAGAACATGTGGGTTGATACTTACAGTGGGGGCCGATGGCAGGCGATATGTACTTCTGATACCATCTGACCATACCTATCAGGATCTTGGAGATCATTACCTGTCACCCTTTAAATGAAGTCTGGCCAGGCAGGAATCAAGATCTGAGAGCAGGACCTGATACGGCGGGATATCCTTGCCGCCACGGTATGTAAAAACGATATCTATCCCCTTGGGAAGATTGCTCTCATATGTCCTGAACGCTTCGCGGAGAAGCCTTCTGGCTCTATTCCTACCTACTGCCCCAAGCTCCCGTTTGTTTGCGCAGAACCCGGGTCTTATGACCTCGGGATCCACCGTACGGCAGCTCTGTCTCACACCCTTGCGGCGTCTCAATACGTGGACCGTAGTGTAACGCCCGGTAGCAAACTTGCCGCACCGGTACACCCTTGAGAATTCAAAATTGAATCTGAGTGCTTCGGGCTTCAAGCTGCGCGCCTCCGTATCAGACTGCTATCTGGTGTCTGCCCTTTGCTCTTCTTGCAGCGAGGACCTTACGGCCGCTTGCAGTCTGCATTCTTGCACGGAAACCGTGAACAGTTGATCTGTGTCTCTTCTTAGGCTGATATGTCATCTTGCTCATATCTATATTCCTCCAAATCTTTAAAGCACACCCGCTCGTGCCGCGGCAGTGCATAGTTATACAAAATAAGCCTGTAGATTATATTACGGGGGGTGCAAGTTTGTCAAGGAAAAGGGCTTTATGTTGTTTTTGCTGTCTGCGTTATGATGTCGGTTGCACTTTTTATGCATCAGGGTCACAACCTGGTTCTGTTCGTGTTGCCAAGGAAACAATAGCCATAGTTCCAATTAATGCCCAGCACGTCATAATCGCCCAAGCCATCGCAAAAACTATTTGAGCGAAAACAATACTTAACTGTGTTTGTTATTGCTGTATACTTCAGCAAAACAGACCTCTAAAACAGCAGACTGAATAATACCAATCCTTTTGACAGCATGCGCCATCAATTTTAGTTTTCACCACTTGATAGCATGTTTGATATTTTACGGTTCCTAATCATTGAGTGCATTTCAATTACTGTGTCAACAATTCCCCACAGTGTCATTACAAGAATGCTTACTCCACATATCTGTATGTTAAGATTAATATCACATATTGTGTTAATTGAACCGATAGTTATTGGAAACGGTGCTAAAAAGGCTATAAAAGCAATTAAATATACGATGTCCGTCCATTTCAGTTCCTTTTCTACCCCAGAAATAAACCATATGAACGGAATTAGAACAAATACTCCCGTATAATAAAACGAAAACGAGGGCAGACCTATCATAACAAGCGTCAGAAACAATATGGTTTTCCATTTGTATCTAGTAACAAATGCAGCGCAAATCAAAAGCGCAGAAAGAATATATGCTACAGGCTGGGCCCAAGGAAATGCTTCTGTTCTTCCAAACCACACTGAACCTAACATATTAAAAATACCAGAAAAATTAATCTTTCCATTAAACCCATTCTCGACAAAACCACCACCAGAACTGCCAAGTAAACTCTTAATCATTGTTAGAAAACTCTGAAAACCTCCAAAGCAAAAAAAGGGACCAAAGAATAGTACTAATCCATATATAATGCACCTAGCTGTTTCTTTCCATCGTCTATCTCGTATAAGGACTAGTCCTAATATAGCAGGATACAACTTTATTCCTGCGCTAAATGCTAGGGCAATTAGTGCTATTTCACGCCTCCACTTTTTTGGATTATCGTAATTGCAAATAAAAACCATTGCTGAGGCAAAACTATATATAATTACATTTCCGCGCTCCACCAAAAACAAAAAAGGTGATGAAACAAGAAAAGATAACACTATGAAATACTTTGATTTGCTATTACTGCATAAATAATCTGAAATCGAACAAACAGTAATAAAGATCGGCAATGATAGATATAGCAAGAATGAAAGTATGGCAGATTGTTCCATTCTCATCAACGGAGTGTGCATTTTGATAAGAATTGGATAAGGAATGATTTTTCCAAATAAATAAAAAATCAATTCTGCTAGAGGTGGGTACATACAGTTATTCGCGTATGGCTTTCTGCTCGCAACTCCAGGAAGACAATTAAAATAATCCATGAATGTATCCCCTGTGTCACGTCCAAACAGCTGCCCAACAAGAGATTCTCGGAAAACTATAGATACCAAAACAAACGAAACAAAAGCAAAAAGAATTGAGGCTACCGATATGCGTCTAGCCCACATTTGTTTGTTCTCAATCGGATTATTCCTAACCATCATCTTATTCACCTGTTTCATATAGTTTCATCTTGTTTTGTGGGTCTATCCAAGCACAAATAACCATACCTGCAGTAATTATAACAGTCAATACAAGCATCGAATAAAAATATATCATGCAGCCTCCGAAGATGCCGCCATCTGCTATAAACTTACCCGCAAGACAGAATTCGAAAACTGTTCCTATAATGTACGCTGCTATGACCCAGCCCTGCCTGCGCATAAGTGTCAGCACCATTTTCGCGAAATTGCTGTACGCCAGAAGAGAACCGCCAGCCATAAGAATAAGAAGTCCCGTCTTGTATGCAGAAAGATCCTTATGGAAAAAGACCGAAAGCAACGGGATCCCCAAAAAGTATGTGCCTGCCATGATAAAAATGACAAGACCAACAAGATAGAGAGTCTGCTTGATGATCTCCTTATGGAACGGCTTCATATCACGCCTTGTGTAATTGTCGGCCATGCCTTTGATGATGGGTGCATAAATAAATGTGCCCAGCATGCCTATAATGAATACCGGCATGGAGATATAGCCGTAATCGGCCTGCGCCTCAGAGTTCATCTGTGCATCTATAGCGAACTTGGGAGCGTTGATCATATAGAATGCCAGGAATGTAGATACAAACAGTCTGAAACATTCTTTGAACAATGAGAGCACGCTGCCGCCGGACACTTTATCGGTATCCTTCGCAACGGGCGCCGTCAGATGCAGCAGATAAATTGCTGAGATCACTGATATTGCCAGACTGACCGCCGTAGCAACGAGAAGGTTCTTGAATACCAGAAGCATTGCTATATAGCAAACAAGGGTGACTGTCAGTCTTACCGTATAACATTTTCCTGCGACATCAAGTCTTCCGTTTAATTGCTGCTGACCCTGATAGATGTCCTCGACGGAATCTATCGCCTTGAGGATGCATACGAGGATGATAATGAGTGTTTTCGAGGGCTCGTAGCCTATGGTAACGGCAGAGTACAATACATACCCTATGGATACGGCGATCATGACAGCCGTAGATATCAGTCTCGAATTCAGATATGTCTTGAACGAGTACCTGTGATCTACATCTGTCGCCTGCATCTCACGCATACCATACTTACCGACATTGAGCATGAGATTGCCGACTGCCCAAGCAATATTGAATACTCCTGCATCATTATCGCCAAGAATCCTGGATATGACCATGAGGATAAACACAGACTGGGCTGCATTGATAAGGCCGCTGGCAGTGTTATAGATAAAACTGTCGCGTCCTATAGTGGTTTCCTTACCGCAAAGAAATCTTCTCAGCATCTTTTCCACTCTGCCTTGTGTTTGTTCGACAGGCCGTCCTTTATTCCTCGCATCACACTGCTAAGTTTGGGGCCTCTGTTTTCTTCAAACAGCAAAGCCCTGATAAACGGCTCTACAACATGCATCTTGAACAATCTGCATTTATGCGAAAACGGAACATATCCTGACCTCATGAGCCATATATGATTTCTCACAATATAATAATATCTCATAGCTGAATAACTATGGGTAACTACAGTGCGTCCGAACAACCTGTGTTCTGTCTTATTGCCAAATTGATGCGCAATTACACAGTCACCGATAACCGCATATTTATATCCCTTTAGAGTTGCTCTCAAACATATATCCTCATCAGCAGCATCAATAAAATACACATCGGTAAAACCGCCTGTCTTGTCAAACATTGACACATCATATATCGCCCCGGAAGTAATAACATAAGAGTCATACGAAATGCCTCCAGGAGCCTTGATCTCGCTCGGGGCTGTCCCTTCTTCAACTTCTGCTATTGCAGGCCCTGTAATGGAAATTGAACTGTCCTCGCGGCGAAGTCTCATCGCCTTATCGAAGTATGCCGGAAAATCTATCCAAGTGCTGTCCTGATCCATTGTCAGAAGGTACTTATATCCACCGTCTTGAGCTGCTCTTACACCGGCATTAAGAGGCTTGCATATGCCGGCATTCTCTTTACACTGAATGAAATCAACTTTATCTCTTTCTGAAAGAAGATCCAAAAAGCTCTCCTTGTCCTCTATCGGAGAATTTGCCCAAATCAGAAGGTGATCAATATACTTAAGGTAGCAATTGATGTTGTGTGCTGCCGATTCGATATCGGGATTATATAAAGTAACTACTCCGCAAATGCTATCCACAGTTCCCTCCGAGATTACAGATCAAAATAATGGAACTTGGAAACTATTTTATATCCGATAAGTGCGGGCTTTATCAGATGAAGTCTCTCTAGTATTACTGTCATCCTTACGATCTTAGTGGCATAATCTCTCATCGGTGAATCAACGCCTGACTTGAGGAACTTGTTCTTCCTGTAGTCGGGATCGTACTTCTCCATCGTCTTACGGATCTTGTCGTACTCTCGTAAGAAATCAGCAAAAGGTCTTCCGTATGCGCAGTAGAAAGACAGTGCGTAGAGCTTCATCAACATGAGTTCAAGGACAGCGGCATCCTCGTCCTTGCTTTCTTTCAACTTGTTAAGGACAGGAACAACAAATGAGCAAGAGGATTCGAAGAGCCTCAGACCCTGCCACGGGGAATTCTTCTTCTGCTTTCTAGACTGGGAGTCGGTATGTACAAACCAATTGTAAATAGTCTTGTGCACGAACTCGACCTTCTTGCAGTACTGGTTGTATAAGACATTGATATAAACATCGTCCGGGTATACTTCCTTGAACCTGATGCCGTTGTCGATGAAGATGCTCCTTCTGTACATGGTTCCATGGTGCACGCCGCAGATCCATTTTGACGGGTGTTCAGGCAGATCCTGACACTGTATCGTCTTCCCTTCTTCGTTAACATCCCTGAACTGCGCGATGACCCTGTCTGCATCTGACTTCAGTGCGGCGCCTGCGAGCACCTCAAGGCAGTCGTCATCCATCCAGTCGTCCGAGTCGCATAAGAGAATGTACCTTCCCTTAGCCGCATCGAGCAACCTGTTCCGAGTCTCGAAGACGCCCACGTTATGCTCGTTCACGAGGAGCTTAATGTTCATCTCAGGGTGCTCTTCCATATATGCGCGAATGACTTCAACGGTATTATCAGAAGAACAGTCATCACACATAATTACTTCATAGTCCTTGAACCGCTGCCTTTTTATGGCATCAAGTGATCTTCTCGCATATCTTGCGTAGTTGTAGCATGTGAAGGTAACGCTTATGAATGGCTCGCCCTCTACCGGCGTCCTGTTAAGAGCCGCATCTATGTTGAGGTCTTCTGTGACGACTTCGTTCTTTGTCTTGTCGCCCTTGTCATCCTTGCTCCTGAATGCCCAGAGCTTGTTGAGCAGGAAGTTGACCGGAACGCTGATCACGAGATTGAGCAACGGTGCTATCAGCTTATGTATCCCCAAGCAATCCACCCAAAGCCATGATAATACCGCAGCTAGAAAGATCCCGGAAAATGCATATGATGCGTATGTCTTAAGGAGAGCAGAAAACCAGTTTCTTTTCTGTCCGTCTTTGAGGGTAAACACCATCTTATTGTTCCAATAGAATGACCATGCTACGCTCAAAGTAAATGATACTGCGATACCGATAAAAACATCGGGTGAGAACTCAAAAGATCCGATGGATGCCTGCTGAGACAATACCGTCGAAGCGAGAAGAAGTATCGTCAGTGCATTCAGACACCAAGACAGGGCTGTGTTGGTCGCACCAACTATACAAAACTTGACAAACTGAAGTAGCGATTCCCACTGCTTCTCGGTAAGCTCTTTGTGAAACAGTTTCAGAAAAGGATTAAAAACCGCTCTGATAAGTCTGTCGATAAAATTCATTATGCCCGATCCTTTGAAAGATAAACCGAATTATTATAACCGTGCGAAGTATTATCGGTCAATTGTACAGATAGAATTATAATAATATATATGATAAACTCGCAACGGTTGAAAATAACAAAAGATATACAAGAGGTTTTCCCATGCTTATCAAAGTTTCAGATTATGTTATCAAAAGGCTTGAAGAGACCGGCGTAAAGCATATGTTCATGCTCCCGGGCGGCGGTGCGATGCATCTGAACGACTCACTCGGCAAGAGCGAGAAGATCCAGTTCGTCTGCTCACAGATGGAGATGGGCGCTGCCATCGCGGCAGAAGCTTATGCCAGGGTCAACAACTGCTTAGGACTTCTCATGGTAACGACGGGTCCCGGCGGAACGAATGCCATCACCGGCATCGCAGGTGCATTCCAGGAATCCACCCCGATGTTCGTCGTATCCGGTCAGGTCAAGAGACTCGACATGATAAGAGACCAGCACTTAAGACAGCAGGGCATGCAGGAGCTCGATATCGTATCGGTAGTAAAGCCCATCACAAAGTATGCCGCACTCGTAGATCAGCCTAACCTCATCAGATACCACGTGGAGCGTGCGCTCTATGAAGCAACACACGGCAGGAAGGGACCTGTCTGGATCGATATCCCGCTGGATGTCCAGGCATCCATGGTAGAAGAAGACGAGCTTGTAGGATATGAGCCTTTCGAGGCCCCCGCGAGATCCCTTGACAAGCTCTGCCTGCAGATAATCGAGAAGATCAACAAGTCGGAGCGTCCCGTCATCCTCGCAGGAAGCGGTATCCGCCACGCAGGTGCTATAGAGGATTTTGCAAAGCTTGAAGCCGCTCTCGGCATCCCCGTCCTAACCACATGGAACGGTCTTGATCTTGTTCCCGAGGACGACCCGCTCTACTTCGGAAGACCGGGCGGACTGGGCCACAGATACGCAAACTTCATCCAGCAGAACTCAGACCTGTTCATGGCCATCGGCGCAGGCATGAACCTGCTGCAGACCGGTTATAATTTCGACGGTTTTGCAAGAGAAGCGTTCAAGGTCATCGTGGACATCGACCCGAACGAACTCATGAAGATCAACGTACGCCCCGATATCCCGGTATGCGGCGATGCAGGAGAGTTCATCAGAACGCTCCTCAAGTATCAGGACAGGATCGAGAAGAAGGACAGATCTTCCTGGCTCGATTACAGCAGAAGACTTAAGGAGAAGTATCCCATGGTCACGGAAGACTGCTGGCAGGAGAAGGACTTCGTCAACACATACTGCCTCGTGGATACCATCTCGGATCTCATGCAGCCTGACGACGTATATGTATCGGGAAGCTCCGGTTCCTCCATCGATATCTCCATGCAGGCATTCAAGGTCAAGAAGGGCCAGAGGGTATTCTGCACGAAGCGTCTTGCTTCAATGGGTTACGGTCTGCCTTCAACGGTAGGCGCATGCCTTGCGGCAAACGGCGCGAGAACGTGCTGCGTCACGGGCGACGGCGGAGTCGTAATGAACATCCAGGAGCTCGAGACGATCCACAGACTGAACCTGCCCATCAAGCTGTTCATTATCCGCAATAAGGGATACGGTGCGATCAAGGCAACCCAGACGAACATATTCAACAAGCATTTTGTTGCCTGCGATCCCGAATCCGGCCTCACGATCCCCGATATCGGTGCCATCGCGAGAGCATACGGCTTCAAGACGGTTGCCATCAACAACAACTCCGAGCTTAAGGATAAGGTTACGGAAGTGCTCGAATCCGAAGGTCCCGTCGTATGTGAGGTATTCACTCCGATCGGACTTACGGCAAGACCGAAGCAGGTATCCTACAAGAACAGCAAGGGTCAGATGGAGTCACTTCCTCTCGAATACATGAACCCGCCGCTCCCGGAAGACGAGTTCAACGAGAATATGATAATTCCTCTCTTCGAGAAGAATTAATGCCTGCCCTCCGTAAGCTATAATAGATAGGGAAAATAATAAAGGAAGAGGTTTATACCATGTCAAAACAAATCGAACTTTTGGACTGCACGCTGCGTGACGGATCCTACATCACCGGTTCCGAGTTCGGAGCAGCTGCCATCAAGGGAATCATCAAGAAGATGCAGGATGCCCACATCGAAGTCATCGAGTGCGGCTGGCTCAAGGATAAGGAATATAAGGAAGGCACAACATACTTCCATGTTCCTTCAGACCTCGAGAAGTATCTCATCGATAAGCAGGAAGATGCCGTCTACGTCGCCATGATCGACTGGGACAGATATGACACTTCCGCACTGCCTCCTTATGACGGCAAGTCGATCGACGCCATCCGCGTCGTCTTCCCTCACGGAAAGCACAAGGAAGGAATGGAAGTCGGCAAGAAGATCCGCGAGAAGGGCTACAAGGTCTATCTCCAGGCTGCAAACACTCTGTCTTACAGCAATGAGGATCTGTATGATCTCGCACAGTGCATCAACGAGTTCAAGCCCGTAGCCGTATCCATCGTTGATACTTTCGGTGCAATGTATCCGGAAGACTTAGAGAGGATCTCCACAGTGCTCGATGCTTATGTCGACAGAGACATCAAGCTCGGATTCCACTCACACAACAACCAGCAGCTGTCATTCGCTCTGTCCATCAAGTTCGTCGAGCTCATGAAGAAGTTCGGAAGAGGCGGTATCGTTGATGCGAGCCTCTGCGGAATGGGCCGCGGCGCAGGCAATACCACGACCGAGCTCATCACGAGCTATCTGAACAAGAAAGAGCACGGCGACTACGACATGAACGCGGTCCTCGATGCCATCGACATGTACATGGAAGAGTTCAAGGAGAAGTTCGAATGGGGCTACTCCACTCCCTACTTCATTGCAGGCATGTACCAGACTCACGTCAACAACGTGGCTTACCTTCTCAAGAATCACCGCACGAATTCGCGCGACATGAGGAACATCTTCGCATCCCTCAGCACAGAGGAGAGAAGACACTACGATTACGACCTGCTCGAGAACAAGTATCTCGAGAATCAGGGAAGGATCGTGGATGATGCCGCTGCGATCGAAGATCTTAAGAACAGGTTCGCTGACCGTAAGATCCTCCTTCTTGCTCCCGGCAAGTCCATCATCGAGGAAGAAGCAAAGATCAAGCAGTTCATCGCTGAGAACGATCCCGTTGTCATCGGCGTAAATGCATACTGCGACAAGTATGATTACGATTATCTCTTCTTCACCAATTCCGTTCGTTATGAATATGCGAAGGAAGTGTACGGTGACAAGCTCGAAGGCATCTCGAAGATCCTTCTGTCCAACATCACTTCCGAGCCTTCAGAAGGCGCGGCAGTCATCAACTTCAACAGCGTGATCAAGAGAGGCTGGGAGCACTTCGACAATGCGATGATCCTCGCGTTAAGACTCACAGGCAGGATCAAGCTGCCGGAAGTCAACGTAGCTGGATTCGACGGATTCAAGACCTCTTACAACGAGAGCTATGCAGACCTCTCTCTCCCTACCCTCAACCCCGACGGTAAGTGGGATGAGCTCAATGAAGAGATCAAGGATATGTTCACTGACTACAAGGCTTCCGTAGACGGCAAGCAGAAGATCAACTTCCTTACAGAGAGCTACTTCAATGAGTGATAACAAGACTTATTCCTGCCTGCTGTTCGATATGGACGGCACGATAGCCGATACCTC
>Ga0326513_10001417_pt1 | contig 18892 bp, 18 predicted proteins | sample 2_2465_0518_D_FD_203654 | JGI IMG/M metagenome (GOLD analysis project Ga0326513, IMG submission 203654) | Bovine rumen microbial communities from UC Davis, California, United States - 2_2465_0518 | ecosystem: Host-associated > Mammals > Digestive system > Stomach > Rumen | place: USA... | reverse complement strand
CGGTGAGTACAGCAAAGCCATGACGGAACTATTCTCATTCACAATGCTTGGGAAGAATAAGCATGATGATGCTCCTGACTCACTGAGCATGTTGATTGAGATGAGAGAAACAAGCGGTGTGAGAACAAAGATATTCGACAGAAGAAAGTTGAGGTTCTGATATGCAGGGCATGGATGTTAGCAAAGGTGAATACTATATCGCCTATAAGTATTATGACAACGGAAAAAGCTGGTACTATGAATACTTCAATACCACAAAGGAGTGGCACGCTAGACTTGAAGAACTCAACAATAACGATAGCGTTATGATAAGAGACTTCGGCAAGACGCATCCTGAGTGGAGCGGTGACACATTTAATATGAGTCATTGGTAATAAGTGTTGACATTTATACTGATTTAGTTTAGTATAATAGATGTAAGAGATATAGCCTTGTCTCTTGCGTTGTGTTCAAGAGTGTACTAGAATTCCTTCATTCCGTTTTTTAGGAATAGAGCATCCGTAAAAGGATGCTTTTTTCTATTGCATAATACCGCAAGCCAGTATATAATATACTTGTAGGCAACCTTTCCTTTTTAAATATTTATTTTTTTCATTTTTAACTACTTTTGTTTGTTGTTATTTGCTTTTCGATTTTAGCAGGCGGCTCACTTTGTGAGTCGTTTTTGCTTTATATTAAATTTTATTGACAAATAGTGATTTGGCTGAGATATTATTGTTAGATAGGAAGGTGATATTTATGCCGTTATTTGGCGGAAGAAAAATGTTACTGACTAGTGTGGCAGAAGTTACTAAGGATAACGTGGCAGATGTCATCGAGAATATCATGCAAAAACATAATAACAACGTTAACGAGATTGAATATTTAATCTCATACGAAAGAGGTAAACAGCCAATCCTCGAAAGAGAAAAACAGGTTAGACCTGAGATTAACGAGAAGATTGTTACCAATATCGCACATGAGATTGCTGAGTTCAAAGTTGATTACATTTGGGGACAGCCTTATACGTATGTGCAGAGAGCAGACAAAGATGTTGAGGATGAGTCAACTTCGTTGCGTGATGATACTAACGTCAATGCTTTAAACAAAATGTTTTACGAAGAGCGTAAGCATAGCAAGGACATCAAGCTTGCAAAGCAGGTATGTACTACAGGTGTAGGGTATCGAATGATCACTCAGAAAGATTCAGTTGATGGGTACAGTGTATTCGATATTACTAACTTAGACCCACGAACTACATTTGTAGTATATAGTGCAGACCCATTCCACAGGAAGATGCTATCAGGCACTTACTGGAAAGAGGAAAGAGATGGAGAAAGTGGAGACCTGTCAATGTATCATTACACATTGTACACTGATACAAAGGTATTCACTTTGGATGCACCTTGGTCAATAGATAATGGATTCATGAGAACCAACATGGTTGTTGAGGAATATGCAAACGGCATTGGAATCAACCCTATTGTTGAGTACTTATATGATGAAGATAGAATGGGATGCTTTGAAAGAGCTATTCCATTATTGGATGCAATCAACGTTGCAGAAAGTGACAGAGTAAATGGACTCGCTCAGTTCGTTCAGTCGTTGATTTGGATGAACAATACTGAGATTGATGAGGAAGATTACGAAGCACTTATCCAATACGGTGTAATACAGACTGCCAGCAAGAATGGCTTGAATGCCAGCATTCAATACATTCAGACAGTGCTGAACCAGACTGAAACGCAGTCATTGGCAGATGACCTTTATTCAAAAGCATTGGAAGTTTGTCAGGTACCTGCTCGTGGTAGCACAGGCGGTGGCAATACAGGTGTTGCCTTGATGCTTGGCGAATCAGGATGGCAGTTGGCAGAAACGGATGCACAGACTAGAGAGATGTACTTTATTGATTCTGAAATAGAATCATTGCGTGTCGTAAAGAATATCGTGGAACGTGCATCAGAATCTGACATTGAAGAAATGCAGATTGCAGACATTGAAATCAAGTCAAACAGAAACAAGATTTCTAACTTGGCTACTAAGGTATCAGCATTAAGCACAATGCTAAGTGCAGGTATTCATCCAAGACACGCTATATTAAACAGTGACATATTCAGTGACCCTGAACAGGTTTATCTTGATTCTAAACCTTATCTTGATAACCTCTACAAAGTAGTCACTGATTTGGAAGACGACGCTGCTGATGTCGGCACTGACCCTATTGACAGCGAAGTAGATGATGGTGGATTAGACGGAATGCCTGAATCCACTGAAGCCGAACCATCACAGACTGACGAGCCTGATGATGGTGGCTCTAATCCTGACGAGGATAAACGAAATAAAAAGAAATAAGTCCTAGAGAAAAGACTATAAATATATCGCAGAAAGTCAGAGAAGACTATAACCGCAGGAGAACAAATATGAATTTAAAAGCACTATTAGGTGATAAGTTTACTGAAGAATTATCAGTAGAAGATTTATTAAAACTGGCAAATGATATTGAATACGTTGACCCAACATCAGTAGTTGCCAAAGACGTATATGATAGACTCAAAGTGGCTAACGATAAGAACAGTCATGATGCAAGTGAATGGAAGAAGAAATACAACAGTACACTAACTGAACAGGAACAGGCTAAGATAGCAAGTGAACAGGCTTCTGCCGAATTACAAGCTAAGTATGATGCTCTCTTAAAGGAAACGAATGTTATGAAATATACAAACCAGTTCCTTGCAAGTGGCATGGATGAAAAGTTAGCGAAGTCCAGTGCTGAAGCATTAGCTAATGGCGACATGGACACTGTGTTTGAAAATCAGAAAAAGTTTGCTTCGTCAGTTAAGAAACAGGTTACTGATGAATTGCTTAAGGATACACCGAAGCCTGATGGTGGAAACCCTGATGGAGACAACACTCCAAAGGTAACTCGAAAAGATATTTCCAAGATGTCTTTACAGGAACAATTGAAATTCTCTAAAGAACATCCTGAGGAATATAAACAAGCTTACGGTAATGTGGGCGAGAACTAATTTAAGGAGGAACATAGTATGGCAAATACACCATATCCTAATTATGTGTTAGAAAACAAATTCGAAGACCAGCATAACACATACTTAGATTTACTTGGATTCTGTACGGTTGATACATCTTTAACAGGTGGTCCGGGATTCAAGAAAGTTATCAGAACTTACTCTGCAACTACTAACAAGACTCAGACTTTAGCACAGGGTGAAGGGAACACTGAACAGATTGAAGCAGGCTATTCAGACGTAGAATATGAAACTGAACTATTACAGAACAGATTCATTTACTTTGATGAAGAAGCTATGAAAGACCCACTTGTAGTTGATACAGGTTTAAATCATCAGGCAGTAGATATGTTCAACACTGAACAGGCTAAAGCTATTGCAGAATTTGCTAAAGCAGAACAGACAGTTACTGTTTCAGCATTTAACTTTGATGCATTCGTAGATGCTACCGCAAAAATTGATGCATTAGAAATTCGTGAATCAGTTAACAAAGATGCTTTCTCTTTATTCGCATTAGTTAACCCTGATGACTTAGGAGAAATCAGAAAGAACCTAAAAGCAGAAGACGGTTTACAGTATGTAACTGATTATGCTACTAACGGTTATATTGGTACAGTCGCTAGTGTAAATATCTTTACATCTGCATTAGTACCTGCAGGAACTATCTATGTTGCAACACCTCAGGCAGTAACTTACTTCACTAAGAAAGGCACTGAAGTTGAACAGGAAAGAGAACCTAATATCCGTAAAAACGAAGTATACTTACGTAAATATGGTATCTTCGCATTAACTAACCAGAACTATATCGTTAAGATGACTAAAGGTGCGTAAGGTGGTGAATCATAGTGAAAGTAAAAGCAATCACTAACTTCACTGACTTGGAAAAGAAAGTTTATCGTATTGTAGGGACTGAATTTGAAGTCACTGAAGCAAGAGGTAAACATTTAATTGACTTAGGATTTGTTGAAGCGATTAAAGGAACTAAACCTAAGAAGGCTAAGGCAGAGAAAAAAGTCAAAGCAGAATAGGAGAGTAACGTATGGCAACACAGCTTGAAATTTTACAACGTAGATTGCCTGATGAAGATGATGACGAACTACTTCAAGACTTCTTGGATAGTGCAGAGTCAATCATCTTGAACAAACGCTATCCATTCATGAGTGATGATGATACTTACACTCTTGAAAAAAAGTATTACAATTTACAGTTAAGAATAGCTATTGAACTTTACAATAAGCAAGGTGCAGAAGGAGAAATGTCTCATGCAGAAAATGGAACGACTCGTCAGTATTCAAGTGCAGACGTGTCTGAATCATTGCTGAATGAGATTACTCCTAAGGCACGTGTATTTGGTGTGAAGAAGGTGTCTCCTAATGAGACAAATTAAACGTGACCAAAAAACGTTGACATATCAGCTATATGGAATTGAACAGGGCGAAGACAAGTTTGGAAATGTATTCTATGACTACAGCAAGCCTAAAGAAGCTAAGTACTGTAGGAAGACTGGCACAGGTGCAACTGAAGACAGTGTGTTTGGATTGAATATCACATTCGATTTTGAAATTACTACATACAAAGATTATGGATTCGACGAACATACAAAGCTGTACATTGATTCAGAAGAATACAAAATCAAAGCTGTCGCACCTAGTTCTTCCATATATAGATATGCAATAGCAAAGGTGTCAAAGTAATGGCTACACATAAAACCAGTGGTCTTAAAAACCTCAATAGAATTCTAAAGAAATTAGACACTAAACATATAGATGCTACTGTAGAGGATGTTATTTATAAAGCTGCTGACGATTCGTTAGAACATGCACAGGGGTTAGCAGCCAACCATTACTTCTCAGGTGCATTTAAGTCAGGTCTTTATAAGAAGATTACAAAAGGTAAAAACGGAAGATGGTTTTTCACCGTAGGTTCTGAAGCAGAGGATGCCATTTGGATTGAGCATGGCACAGGAACCAAATCAGATTCAGGTGACGGTCGCTCTGAATGGTATGTTCATGTGGATATGCTAACTGCACTAGATGGTGATTTCTTTGCCAAATATCCTAATGCAAGACTTAAGACTACACACGATGAAGCAACAGGTGAAGAAAACACTTACGTTGTTTTCACAGGTTATGAGGGTGCTCATATCCTTAGAGATACATCTATTTGGGCTGATGAGGAAATGTCAGACAAAATTAAATACTTATTTTCTGACTTATTGGAGAAATGATTATGAACGAAGAAGAAATCATGGACAGTATTATCGAAGTGCTTAGAAATGAGTACGGAGAAGATATTTATATCACTGATACTTATTCCAATTCATATCCTAAATTCCCTGCAGTAAGATTTTATATGTATGACTCCCAAACTCATAGTAGAGGTAGCACATTCGAAAAAATCGAAACCAGCGAGAACGAATACTATGAAGCGGAAATCTATTCTAATTTAGAGGGAAACGATAAGACCCAGCAATGTAAAGACATAGCTAACTTAATTAATGAGGTCATGACAGACCTTAATTTCAGAAGAACTTATAACCAGCCAATTGCAAATATGGACAGTACAATAGCTAGACGTACCTGCAGGTGGCAAGGTTTAGTTTAATAGGAGGAATTATAAATGGCAAGTGCAGACAATAGAGCAGTCAATACGCATGGCGTGAAACTCGGTTTTGCAGTAGGAACTACTGTACCTACTTCATTTGAACGTATCTATGATGTTAAGGCTTTACCTGAATTGGGTTCAGAACCTAATACATTAGAGTCAACAACATTACTAGAAACTGAATACACTCAGTATGTAGAAGGGTTAAACGATTTAGGTGGTGCATTGGAAATCACTGCCAACATGACTGACAAGTTAATTGAACAGTGGGAATCTGTTATGAGTGCTTATGATGGAATGACAGCAGACAAGAATATGTATTGGGTATTCTCAAATCCAAACTTATCTAAGGCTTCTGTATTCACAGGCAAACCATCTAACATTCAGTATGGTGCTTCAGAAGTAGATGCAGTATTCGAAGCTACAATCTACATCACACCTGATTCAGCACCTCAGTTCATTGATACACCTACTTTCACTGAACATAAATCAGCTTAATAAGGAGAATAGAACATGGCTAAACAAATCAAATTTGAATTTGAAGGAAACTCTTACACACTAGAATACAACCGTAAGGCAATTGTTGAAATGGAAAAGAGCGGTGTCAATTTACAGGATGCCGAAGCTAATCCAATTTCAACATATGAAGCGTTAATCAAGTACGCATTCTATAAGAACCATAGATTGCTTGTAGAAAATAACCCTGACAAAATCTTTGAGATTTGGGCAGAGTTACCACACAAGGAAAAACTTTTAGAAGCGTTAATGGAAATGCTTTCTGAATCAGTTAGCTTCTTAGCAAGTGAACCTGATGAAAAAAACGCAGTAGAGTGGACGTTGATTTAGCCTTTGACGAATCTTCTAATGGCATAGACGTGCCATCTTACACGGAAACATTCGAGAGGGTGTTTCCTTTTTTCTTGTCAATAGGAATGACTTACGAATCCTTTTGGCTAGAAGATATGAAACTTACTAGGTATTATGTAGAAGCCAATGACATAAGCGACAATAGAAAGAACAATGAAGCATGGCTTCAGGGCATGTATTTCTATGAAGCAATTATGTCAGGTTTCAGCACTCTTGGTAAGAAAAAGTATAAATATCCTGAGAAACCTTACGACTTGGGATTTAAGGATAAGATTATGACAGAACGTGAAAAGGAATTAGAAGAAGCCAAGAAAGCCGAAGCTTGGATGAATGCGTTCACTTTAAAATATAAGAACGTCGGCAAGGGAGGAGGAAAATAGTATGGCAGATGAAACAGCAAAATTTACGTTGGAACTTGATGCGTCAAGTTTTATAAAGAATGCTAAAAGTGCTAGAGAATCTGCAACACAATTGAATGCTATCAGTAATTCTATAGACGCAATAAGAAAAGCTTTCAAAGAATTCGGAGCATCAAACGCAGAAGCATCGTTGCAATCTACTAGCACTGCTATCAATACAATGGCTGATAGTTTAACAAAACTATCAGGTGTTGATTTCACAGTACTCTCAAAGAACACACAAACAATACATGACTTTGCTCAGGCTATAAGTTCAGGTATTGATACTTCAAATACGTCTGCTAACGTCAATGCGTTTGCAAATGCAGTATCAGTATTAAATACTGCTTTCAAAGCGTTTGGCAAGAGTGATGCAAGCAGTAGCATAAATACAGTAGCCACTTCAATGAGTACTGTAAACGAGTTAATTCGAGCTTCATCTGAATCAGGAATAAACGCTCTTGAAATGCTATCTTCACAGATTGGCAATTTCATTAGTGAAATGAATAAAGTTGAAACAGTTGGCGACAATTTCAATGGAGTACTAAACGCTCTTGAAAGATTATCTGCATCTCTTATAAACTTGCAAACTACAGGAAATGTACTCAATGATATATCAAAAGAGTTCATGACTATGAGCAGTGCATCTAAATTATTGGAAATATTGCCTGTTAACATAGAGAAGTTTGCAGACTCTATGGCTAGTATAGATGATTCCAAGCTTGAAGTTTTACATGGAAAGTTTGAGTTATTAGCAACTGCTTTAAGTCCTTTAATGACAGAGTTAGAAAAACTAACTTCATGGCTGATTGCATTGGGCATAGAAGGTGACAATGCTTCGAAGATATTTGACCGTGTTGTTGCAGGATTCAAAAGATTTACTAATCAAGAAGACCAAGCTAACAAGTCAACGTCTTCATTTAACGCAGCTCTTAATGGTACTAAAGTAGTATTAGGAAAATACTTAGACGCTATTTCCAAAGTTACGCAAAAGCTTGGAAGTCTGGCTAAGAACCTGATAACAGGCAAAGCCGCAGTAAACTCTGCTAACCAGTCATTCGCCAAAATGTTTAATACCATAACAAAGACTATAGCTAAAGTCGGCGTATTCTATATGGTAATAAGAAGACTGTCAAGCTTCATGAAGTCTGCAGTAAACGAAGCAGCCAACTATGTAGAACAATTGAACCTGTTTACTGTCGCTACTCAATCAGCTACAGGCAAGAACACTGAGCTTGCTAGAAGCTTATCAGAGACTACATACGGCTTAAACTCATCAGAGTTCATGCAGTATCAGGGTTCATTGAATATGTTAGCCACAGGTATGGGTGTTGTTAATAACAAGTCATTAATAATGTCTCGTAACTTGGCACAGCTAACATATGACTATAGCTCGTTATTCAACATCAAACCTGAAGAAGTCTTTGGTAAAATATCGAATGCGATGGCAGGTCAGACCAAAGGTCTTAAGGAATTAGGTAACGCAGTTACTAATCAGATGATTAAGCAGACAGGTCTTAAGTATGGTCTTAAGGGCGAGGTATCTTCATGGGACACTGCTACTCAGGCTATGATGCGTTATGAGACTATCATGAGCAATGCTCGTAAGACAGGTGTATATAACGATTTGGCTCGTTCAATCAATACTCCTGCTAATGCTATCCGTGTATTTACTAACCAAGTAAATATCATGAAGCGTGCATTAGGTGGTGTAGGCTTAGCTATAGCCCAGTCAGCATTGCCATATTTGACTGCTTTATTAAAAGTAATCACTGAGCTGGCAAACAGAATAGCCAAACTACTAGGTTATGATGTTAACGACCAGTTAAAGGGAATCGACTTTAGTGGAATCGACTATGGTGACACTGAAGAAAATATAGACAATATCGGCAAGAGTGCAGATGAAACTTCCAAGAAGCTTAGAAAGATGCTACTGCCATTTGACGAATTGAATGTAATGCAGGAAAAGGCATCTAAATCAGGTTCAGATACAGGCAGTGGACTTCAGCACTTAGACCCAAGCCAATGGGACCCATCAAATTATGAGTGGAAAATGCCTGACAGCAATAGCAGGGTTGATGACATCATAAAGAATATCAAGGATGCTTTTAAGAAAGCAGACTGGACAAGTCTTGGAGAAAACTTTGGCGATAAGCTGAACAATATCATTAATGCCGCAGATGATTGGATTGTAAAGAAGTTCAATCCATTTGCCAAGACGTTTGGAAAACAGTTGGCTACATGGCTTAATGGTGCTATCGGGAAGACCAACTTCAAGAAGATTGGTCAGACAGTTGCACATGGCTTAAACGGAATCACTGCTCATCTGCAGTCATTCTTTGAAAACTTTGGCGGCTATCAGCTAGGAACCAAGTTAGGAGACTTGCTTGATGGATTCTTTGACTATGACTTTGACAAAGGCGGTCAGATGATTGGTTCAGGATTAAATACAATCTTTGAGATAATAGATGGATTTGCAGATAAGGTTGTTGAAAACTCTGCTAAATGGGGAAAGAAAGTTGCAGATGGAATAAACAACATCTTTGAGACTTGGGACCCACTCTATGCATCAAATGCTACTGTTAAATTGGTAAATGGACTCATAGATCTATTTGCAAAAACTATCAATAACCTTAAGGCTGACTTAATTCGTGAGAATATCACAACCTACATCAACAGAGTCATTACAGGCATTGAAGCGAAGAAGTTCGGTGAAGCAGTAGGAACCCTAGTTCATAACATTATGGAAACGTTAGGTGACATAAACTGGGGAGAATTAGGATTCAAAGTAGGACAGTTCCTAGGCTCAATCAACTGGGTTGAAATCATGACTACTGTAGGCAAGGCAATATTTGATGCACTCAAAGGTGCAGTATCAGGGTTCTTCGACAGTGCAGGGTCTGATGCTATATGGCAGTTGCCTGCTATGATATTACTGACTAGAGGTAAAGCTATATTCACTGCTATACCTTGGGACTCTCTTATCTCCGCAGGTGCATTCAACGGTCTTGCTAGTAAGATTCAAACATCACTAAGCGGAATAGCAACCACTCTGAAAGAAGGACTAGCGGGTTCTAAGATAGGTCAGGCTTTTGAAAGCTCGAAGACGTTCTGGTCTGAAGGCTTCACAAAGTTTGGCGATAAAGCCGCAGTAAGTTTAGAAACCATGAAGACGGGCGTAACAGGGAAGCTAGATACTGTAGGAACAGCCATATCAAATGGATTTGGTAAAATCAAAACCAAATTAGCAAATACTAAAATCGGTGGTGCAATTGGAAATGCGTTTGGAAATATATCCAGTGCATTTGCTCCAGTCACATCAGGAATAACTTCAGTATTTTCGAAAGCACAGGGATTACTATCAAAAGGTATAACTGGATTAGGCTCATTCTTAGCGTCACCTGCAGGGCTTATTATTTTAGGTGTAATGGCCGTAGCACTTATCGCAGGTAACTGGGATAAGATTAGCGAATTCCTTACTGGTACATTGCCTAAGATTGTTAAGATTATAGGCGACATCATTGGAGGAATTACAAAGACATTGGCAACACTGCTAGGTACATTATTAGGATGGCTAGTAGGAAGTATCGCAAAAGGCTTTGTTGCGATAGGAAAAGCTATAGTTGATGGTATAGCCAAATTCATCAATGACCCCGCAGGTTTCCTAAAAGCAGGTGCTGATATGGTCGCAGGCTTGCTGAAAGGTATTGTAGATGCCATAGCAGGAATCGGAAAATGGATATGGGATAACATGGTTAAACCATTCGTTGACGCATTCTGTGAAGCGTTAGGAATACATTCACCATCTACTGTATTCTTTGAATACGGTGGCTACATTGTTCAGGGATTGATTGACGGTATTAAAGCCATAATCAATTTTGTCCTGACACCATTCCAAACTATATGGGAAGGAATCAAAGGTGTATTCAGCACTGTTGGCAAATGGTTTGGAGATACATTCCAAGCAGCTTATCAGGCTGTTGTAGACATATTCACTCCTATAGGAACATTCTTCAGTGGTGCTTGGACAAGCATAACAAGTGCTTTATCAAGCGTAGCTACTTGGTTTGGAGATACATTCCAAGGTGCATATGACAAAGTAAAGAGTGTATTTGGTGCAATCGGTTCATGGTTTACAGAGAAATACAACTCAATCAAATCCGCATTTAACGGTATTGGTTCATGGTTCAGTTCGACATTCAAGGGTGCATACAACAATGTCAAGACTGCATTTTCAGGAGTTAAGAAGTTCTTTGAAGGAATATGGAATGGCATCAAAACCGTATTCAAGGGTGTAGGCTCTTTCTTCAAAGGTGTAGCCAACACTGCACTCAAACCAATAAAAGGTATATTCAACGTTGTGCGTGGTGTAATGAACAAAGTAATCAAAGGACTTAATAATTTATCTATTGAGGTTCCTGACTGGGTTCCAGTATTTGGTGGACAGACTTGGGGATTCAACATTCCTGAAATTCCTGCATTGGCTACAGGTGGTGTCATCAAGAGCACAACTACTGCAGTAGTAGGTGAAGCGGGACCTGAAGCAGTCGTTCCATTAAAGAATGACAAGGCAGGTATCATGCAGATTGCAGGTAAACTTGCTGAGTACATCAACGGCAGTGGAAATAACGAAGCTTTATTGGCAATCTCTAAGAGCATTGACAATTTGGCAGGCAATACATACAGGAATGTAACTGCAAACTCAGGCTATAACACTGCTAACGATATGAATAGCTTTGGCAATTACATAGTCAATATCATAAATCTAGTCAGCAAACAGATTGAAATTGAACAGCGTTCAATGGATAATGATGCTCAACTAGTAAATCAAATCATAGAAGCTATCAGAGATGGCAGAGGTGCTCAGGTTATCATTGATGGTCGTGAGGTATTTAACACTGTTGTTAAAGAAAACAACCGTCAGATTATGAGAACAGGCAACTCACCATTAGGTAGCAGATAATATAAAGGAGAACACATATGGCAGAGAAACATATTGGTGTTCTTGACAGGGAAGGTAGATGGGCAGTAGGCAATACTGCCATCTATATTCCTTCAAAGGATACAGAAATAAATCATAGTAACGTAACATCTTCAGATACAGGTCGAAAAGAAAACGGTGTAATGAGAATCGTCTGGAAAAGAAGAGATGTTCGTAAGGTTAATATGAAATGGAATGTATTAACAGGAAATGAAGTCCATAAGATGCTGAATCTTATGCAAGGTAAGGAATTCACTTTCCATTACTGGGATAACGGCAAGAGGTCTTTCAAGGGCTATTGCGGTGAAATAAACTACACAATTCACAGTGGTGAAATATGCAAAGATTCAGGTGGGCTATATACAAATATATCAATCAATGTGATAGAATTGTAGCAGGAGGTGTGGCACATGTATCCAGTAAGTGACGCATATCTTGAAAAGATAAAGAGCGATTCTATCGCTGTAGATTGGAGAGGTACTCTTACTACTAGGGACAACCTCCACTATGATTTCGATTCAGAAGCTATCGTAGAAGGCACACTAAGTATTACGCATGAAATATCGTCTGACTCAACCATTGAGTTAGGCACTGCGTATACTAGTGAAATCAAGATTAGTCTATATATGCAGTTGGATAGATATATTTTGTATGACGGTACTATTCAGGTAGAATTTGGATTGGAATTGGAAGATGGAACATACGAATGGATTCCATCAAATACTTATTATATAACTGAAGCCACACGTACAGGGAACCTTATAGCAATAACAGGATATGATGCTATGAGTAAGATGGATGCAGTGGCTAAGAGTCAGTTCACTGATATGACTCCATATGAAATCATGGAATCATGCTGTGAGAATACAGGTGTTGAATTAGGCAATACTGAAGAAGAGTTTGAAAATTTCATAAACGGTACTGACTTTGTTTCTGAGTATGTAACTGACAAAGACACTACCAAATCATACTCTGCTATACTTCAGGCAGTATCTCAGATGATGGGTGGCTATGTCACTATTGATAATGACAAGCTATACTTCAGGCAGTACAAGATGGATGCAGACAGAGTATACGGTGATGACGATAGATTCAGCTTGGAAATGGCAGACTATGAGTCATGGTACTCAGGCATGACATACACAAAGATAAAAGACAATACAGTAGAGGTATTGGGTGATACCGAAGGATTGGTATACAATATGGGTACCAACACACTCATGCAGTACGGATTAGATGAAGTACTGCTTGCTAAGTATCAGGCTATATTCGATAGCATCACGACCTATGTATTCACTCCATTCACTGCGACATTGACTATCGACCCATCACTGCGTGTAGGTGATATAGTCAGTTTCACAGGCAATGGTGTTGTTAGTGGCAAGGTAGCACCTGTAACGTCCATAACATATAAGTCATCAGGCACTATGGAAATCAAGTGTGGTGGCGAGAACCCTAAGCTGAAAGACAAGAGTGGCAACGTATCTGAGACTACTCAATATTTATTGAACTCTGCAAATGAGAACAAGATTGTTTACTACAACTTTGAGAATCAGGAAAAACTGATTTGCGGAGACAACGAGGAGATTGAACTGTTCAATATATCATTCGTTACGTCAAGTGCAACACAGTTGATATTGCAAGGTGAGATTCTATTAGATATAGAAACAAGTGAGTCGGTAAATAATGACACATACACTGTTGGTGATGCAGTAGCAAGGGTTAGATATGTATATGACAACAGTGAGATAGAAGGATTCTATCCTACTGAAACCTATCAGGATGGCAAGCATATCTTGAACCTATTCTATCCACTTATTCCAAACAAGAATGTGGAATCACATAGATTCATTGGCTACCTGTCAATGAATGGCGGTAACGCAAGCATAGAAGAATACAATTCAAAGAATATGATTTATGGTCAGGGTCTATACGCAAGTTCAAAACCTTGGGATGGTACAATCACTATCGAGGAATCAATACCATCAATCGTCACGACAAGAACAGATGTCTATACTATATCTCCGATTACTGATATTGCTGAAGTTTCGCCAATTGATAAATACAGTTCTACATTCAACGAAACAGTCAGTGGCATAAGAGTAACATTCTCTCAGTTCACAATGAGTGGAATATACGATACTGTTTCTGCTTCTGAAATTGTTAAATCATTCACAATGGATTCAAGAACAGACCATCTTGGAACATATGACCCTGATTTCGTTGAGATAAATACAAACAATCAGTATCACCTTAAAGAGAACTTCACATTTGAGGGAACACAAGAAAGCATTGACACAGGCTATCTTGACAAAGTTGAAATTGATACAACAGAATTTGATACAATATCAAGCATAGAAGCAGTTGAGGAGTGATAGCATGAACTACACAAGCGTGGCTGACATTATAAGTTCAACCAGCAATATGACATATGTCGTGGAGAACACGAGAACTACAGACAGTGTTGATGTGACACTACCAACACCAATTGCATGGACTGACAACGTTTATCATGAACTCACGCAGATAACAATACTCTCATTTGGCACAATGAATAATATTTTTGTCTCGCTGAGCGGCTCTGGTGATGTTAGCGGGTATTACGACATTATCATTAATGAGACGTATGACACCGCAATGTATAACATTGCATATGAAATAGGCACATTGAATGATGATATTGAATTCCTGAGAGCATATTGGGATGGCTATAGCGACCCAGTACAGACTTCAAACGATTACAAGCTGACGTATCAGGCTGTATTGCTGAGTGACGGAACATTCTATATTGATGTGATAAACTTCCCAACAATTAACAACACAAATAATTCAGGCATAGACGATTATAATTATCAAGGCATCTGGTGGGATGTCACAAGTCAAAATAGACAATTCACAATACGACAGGATGGAACTGAAGAATACGAACCTTACACAGTTACAATAGGAATTGTAGGACCGGAACCAGGACCGGAACCAGAACCGGAACCAGAACCGGAACCAGGACCGGAACCAGAACCGGAACCAGAAGCACCTGTTACAAAGTATCTTCTTGGAGACGATACAAAAATATACACTGTAGAAAACAATGCCCTTGTTGAGATTACAGGAACAATCAACTCTTCAACATTTATTGACAGAGGACTTGATTCAACGCCAATAATAGCTTCAACAATTCCGCATCTTAAGATATACAGATGGATGAATAGTACATCAACGTATGCACCATTTAACATATCACTTAGTGGAATACCTACCCCAAGAACGGTTACGTGTGTGGCTGACATGAACCATGAATCCATAAAAGGAATAAGAGCAATAACCTGTAGCTATGACGGTACAGTGAATATTCAGTATTCCTATGACGGAACTACATACACCAGCAAGATGTCGGTAGCTGATTTTCTTGCGATAAGTCCAGAGACATTATATGATGGTCTTGGAACTGAAAATAAAATATACTTCAAGTTTTGGTTGGAAGATGATACATCAGCATTGACTAATCTGGTAATAAGCTACCAAAACACAAAATAACAAAAAGGAGGAAAAAGACATGGCTTTAAAAGGTCACACAAGGATTGAACTTACTGATGCCAAGACAGGCAAGAAAGAAATCCACGAAGATGATAATATGTTCACAAATGCTCTTGCTGATATTCTAAATAGCCCACTTATATACCCTGTTGATTATGACATTCAGAACGGCTATGAGTATTATCTTGGTGGCATTGAACTGTTTAAGGATGCAGTAGACACATCTAGCTATTATCCAGTTGGAAACGAACAGATAGGATATGCCATAAAGGGTGAACAGTCAACAAATGCGGTAAAGGGAACATACAACAGTGATGAATCAAGCTATGATGCTCACACAAAAACGTTAAAGCTTGTATATGACTTTGCCACAAACCAGTGCAACGGTCGTATTTCAAGTGTGTGTCTTACAAACAAGATAGGTGCAAGGGCTACATATGGTTTGGATAATGCACCTGATACGGTTAATTATATAAACCTTTATGGTACAGACTTAAAGGGATACACCCCGATGTTCAAATCAAGTGCAAAGAACAGAGGATGCGTATGGAATCTAAGCACAAAAAGAGCATATGAGTTCTACAAGTTTGAAAATACGCTCAAATGCGATATATATAAGCTAGATTATACGAACGTAGATTTGTTTGGAGACAAGAAAAAGTTGATAAGTACTGAGGACATATCAACAGATACAACAATGGGTACGCCTGTTCCTACGTATGACGAAGCAACAGGAAAGATTTATGTTGTCAACTGTTCATTCCGCACTCCGCAGGACATATTCGAAATAACTCTCGGAAATAATGACAGTCTTACCGCAAATAAGATAACGTTCAATCAGGGATATGAGTGCATAACTCTACCTCATTTCCATAATGGATATTTCTGTGCCATAAGAAGAGACAACGCAAAGGTATTCAAATATGATATACACAATCTTACCAACGTCACTGAGTTGACAGGAACAGCAAGTTTCACTACAGGTTCAGCACCAGATATTGTAAAGGTATTCGGAATGGGTGATGCGTTCATCATTGGAAAACTGCATACATTTGCTGCTGATAGTCTAGCCAATATCATAGACATGAGTTCAAATGTGATAAAAAAATGCAGACTTCGTGCATACAGTCAACGATACGATTCAGATGATGGTTACCCAGTTGAATATATATACAACGGCAAGTTAATGTCCGTATCACCTCATTCTTATGTTGATGACTCAGATAGCCAAAGCAAAAGAATGGCATTTATCAACCCAATGTACCTAACCACAATTAACAACCTTGAAACCCCTGTTGTCAAAACTTCCGATAAGACAATGAAGATTACATATACGATTACACAGACGGAGTAATGATTATGAAGATTATTTATAACGGCTCCGATAAATTCAAGAAACGTATTGTGGAATGGCTGAACAAGAAGATAGACGAGCCTGAGACTGAGGGCACAGATGGTCAAGTACTTACCACTGACGGAAACGGTGGTAGGTCTTGGACTACTGTTGATATGTCTAACTACTATACGAAAGAGGAAATAAACAAGATGCTAGAGGAAATAAGCCAGACACCAAGTAATGGAAATGAGTAACAGCTCATGATAAAATATATTTGTAAGAACGGAGGAAATGCTTATGGACTACATAAGATTTAGCGTTGATGGGCAGAGGTTAGACTATGACCGAAAATACTACTCTTCAACGGACACTATTGATACGCTTTACTGTAACTTTAAATTTGAAACTGATGACTTAGGACACATCCTTGGCGGATGGGATTTGCCATATTTGTGGGCACAGTTCCATGACGAAGAAGGTAATGTATACATAAAGGCTGTGACTGATAATACATGCTCTATCCCACACAAGTGTCTTAGACAGTTAAAGTTTAAAATGACTCTTTTCGCTACTGACAAAGAAGACTACATGACATGTGAGAAACGTTATACTACAAATGAGATTGCGTTCAAGTTCAAGGGCAGAGCCAACCTCAACTATGACGACGGTGTAAGTCCTGACGAACCTGTGCCTTCACAGTGGCAACTATTGTTGGACAGAGTGGATGAGTGTGAGAGCACCGTAGATACGCTATCTCAAGACGTGACTGCTATTGGCGGAAGAGTAGATGGATTGTCTCAGGATGTAACTAATATTGACGATAAGGTTGATACTGTATCGCAGACTGTAGCTACTATGGGTGATAAGGTTGACAGTTTTGACAGTAGGGTAACTGCTAACACTACTGCTATTGACGGATTAACACAGGATGTTACATCAATTCATGGTGATTTAGATGACTTAAGTACTAGCCTTGAAAATGAGGTAACTGCTAGAGCTGACGGTGACACAAGGCTTGAAGGTCTTATTGATGACGAAGTAACTGCAAGAGAGCAGCTTGATACTGATGTTCGAAGATGGTTCACAGAAGAATCTAACGCTCGTGTTAATGGTGATAACAATCTTCAAAATAACATTAATAGTCTTGAAACCACAGTAAGAAGCAACTACTCTAGTTCCATGAGTAGAATGGATAGTCTTGATAGCAGAATTACAGGCGATGCAAGTGCTATTAGTGGTCTTAATAGCAGAGTCACAAACAATGCAAACGCTATAGAAGGTATCAACACTACAGTTGATGGACTAAGCACCGACCTTGCTGACGAGTCTACTGCAAGAGAAACTGCTGATACGAGATTAGAAGGGCTTATCGGTGATAGGTACACTAAAACCGAAACTGATACTTTAATTAATGCTGAATCCACCGCAAGAGCCAATGCTGACGCTGAGTTGCAATCAGCTATTCAAGCAGAAGCAACGACACGTAGTGAAGCTATTAAAGGTGTTAATGGCACTGTTAACGAGTTAAATACTAAGCTTGATGATGAAAGTACAGCAAGAGCTAACGCTGACACTAGACTAGAAAGTCTTATCGGCGACAGGTATACAAAGACTGAAACTGATGCATTACTTGATGCTGAAAGCGCAGCAAGAGAAGCTGCTGACACAAACTTACAGACACTTATCAATAATAGATATACTAAAGCAGAAACTGATGCTTTATTAAACGGTAAAGCAGATGTGGAAGATATACCTGATTTAACTGATTATTATACAAAAACAGAAACTGATACCTTACTTGATGCAAAACAAAACAGCTTAAATGAATCACAATTAGCGACTGTAAACAGTGGCTTGACTTCAAGTGATAAGACAACACTGGATGGTCTTGATAGTAGAGTTACAACCAATACTAATGATATTGCAACATTAGATGAACAAGTTGAAGAATTAAAAAAAGCTTCTGGTGGTGGAATAGACGGTACTGGTGCTGGATTCCATTCAAGTATCTATCGCGGTAAGTATCTAGGAGACACATATACTGATGCACAAAAAGCGGCTATTACTAATGGTACGTTTGACGATTTATTTATTGGCGACTACTGGACAATCAATGGTGTAAATTGGCGTATTGCCGACTTTGATTACTATTATAACGTTGGTGATA
>Ga0326513_10001415_pt1 | contig 18898 bp, 20 predicted proteins | sample 2_2465_0518_D_FD_203654 | JGI IMG/M metagenome (GOLD analysis project Ga0326513, IMG submission 203654) | Bovine rumen microbial communities from UC Davis, California, United States - 2_2465_0518 | ecosystem: Host-associated > Mammals > Digestive system > Stomach > Rumen | place: USA... | reverse complement strand
TTTAGGCTTTATGAAAATGATGGTGACACAAATGGTCTTTTCTTATAACTGTTCGGGCTCACGTTTGGTGTGTATTGCTTTTCATCGCCTTCTTTTTCAGAGCCGTCCATCTTGTTTATGAGCAATTCGTCGATTTTTATTCCGTGACGATTAACGCTTTCATTTGGTGGCATTTGGTTTTGTGGCATTTGTCCCATATCGGGTTGCTGCATATCCATTCCACCGTTGGCGTCCATTGGGGGCTGCTCCATTGACATATCAGGCTGTTGTGGCTCTTCACCGTTGTTCACCTTATCAAGAATTTCAGTAACGTCCTCTTGTGGGAGACCTTCAATCGCCTGCTTAATTATCATTCCTGCAACATACTTGTCGAGGTCTGCGTCTGGCTGCGGAAGTGATTGGTTATATTTTCTAAGGCTTTGTGACAACTTACCTGTTAATTGCTGGATGAATTTCTTTGGGTCTGTGTTCTCATCGGCTTCAACACCCGCGTCGAAATCAGCACCGTAATTCATGTCTTCTCCACCCATCATACTTGGGTCTCCGCCGCCCATCATCGGGTCACCACCCATCATATTCGGGTCTCCGCCATCCATGGGTACGCCACCCATACCGGCATCCATACCAGCGGGTGGCATATCCATCATTGGTTCTTCTTGTTGCGGAAGTCTAAGGACTTTTCTTTCAGTTAGATTTTTTTTTTACTGAGTTTGTCCATGACGGCATCAGTGAGGTAGTCTACGACATCCTCAGTGAAAGGTGCTGAACTTCCGATTTTCTGACCGAAAGGTTCACTTCCCTTAGTTGACTTGTCATTCCAGTCTCTACCCCATCTGTCAATCTCCTTGTTTGGCGGTAATGACATAACTTCCTTGCGGTATGCGGGATGCTTACCGAAATCATCAAGAACAGTACCTTCGTTCACTCTGGTTCTTGACTCAGGCAGATTGTAGATGTCAACATCCAAATCGGTATCATCAACATCAAATGGATAATCTTCATCACCATTCTCAAGATGTGCCATAACGTCATTGTGGAATTCATCGTCGTTAAATTCCGGCTCATCCTCAAAACCGATATTATCGTCATAGAGTTCGGGAATTGGAGCGTCTTCTTCATCGTCGTCATCGAATGGTTCATCAAGTTCAACTTCAACGATGTATGACTCGTTAACACCCTCATCGAATGGGTCGCTGTCGCCAATCTCACCAACGCCAGGTTTTGGAGAATTCTGATTGTCGGTGGTGTGAACGACAGTACCTTCAGCCTCAGTTACATATCCGTCGCCGATTTCTTCGTCAAACGGAGCACTGTCGCCGATTTCCGTACCGTGAGATTTGTCCATGAAGTCCTTTGATTTAGACCAAGCGAGAACTTGTTCCTCAGTCAACTTAACAGTCTTACCCTCGTTCATTTTTACTGACTTACCGCCTTCTTTTTTCTGTGCGGCAAGACCGTTCTTTGAGAACTTAGGTCCGAATGAAGGCTTTTCGGTGTATGTGTCACCGCTATTACCCTTTGGGTTCTTGTCAGACTGCATGTCCTTGTTTGTTACTGTACCGCCAATGCTGAACGGTCCACCCTTCTTCTCGTAGTCGGTTGTTCCGTTCTTCATGTCCTTGTCGCCCTTTGCGGTTGCCGGGTCAACAAATGGGCTGTTAACCTTCTGTTGTGAAGGATTCTTAGCGGGTGCTTCAGGAACTGTATGGTCTGGAGTGAATTTTGTACCCTCTGTCAGAATGCCTTGAACGTTCTTTGTGATTTGGTTCATACGTTCAATTTCCTGACGCATTTCCTTAGTCTCGTTGATTTGCCATTCTGAAGGGTTAATCTCGTTAGGTGACTGAACTGTGGATTTCTTGTTGTAAGCCTCGTTAATGCTCTTCATCTTGAGACCGAAGTGCTTTGAAGCCTGTGAGTATGAACTGTATTCATTTTCTTTCTTAGCACCGAAACCTCCGATGTAATCATAATCCTCTACTAAAACCTGTGTGTCCTTCTTTGGGGCAACCTTAATGTAAAACTTGTTGTTTTCACGGATAATGCCATAGGTTCTTCCGTCGGCACCAACTTCATGATACTCAACATTCGACTGACCATCGGTGTTTGTCTTGCTTTCATTGACACCGTAGTTGATGAGTCGTTTCATGTTTTGTATTTCTTGGTCTAAAATCTTACTCATATTTGTTGTTGTTTCTAACTATAGTTATTTTAAATATAAATATGCCTTTTATCTGATAATTTTCACAATGAATGGGTTTTATCGTAGGTTAAGTTTATAATATCTTTCAATTTTCCGACATATTCAGTCCTTCTAAGCACTTTCCACACGATATTGTCTGATGCCATTTCACCCGCTTTTGTCTCCAAAGACTTCTTTCTCATATCCTTAAGTCTGTCGAAGAGTCTGTCAGCCGACCTGTATATCTCTTTCATTCTCTTGACGCTTGAACCGTTTTTAAGTTCGTCTTCCATATCGTCAATTTTTGTCATAATCTCAGCAGACGTCTCTTTAACATAATCTTTGTCAAAGATTCCGTCTGATAAATGTTTAGGCTCTTTAATCCACTCGTTTTCTTCCAAAGAATAGACGCCTGTGGACTTGCATGGCGTGTTGACATCCTCAACTGAGATTTCTACAGGATATCCGCATATGGATATTTTATCGTGTTCCTCGTTCCAAAGAGAACGCTTCGAACGGAAATAATCGTCGACAAAATCTGTGTTTTCGTATATCTCTTCGAAGTCATACTGTATGTGCATGTCGATGTCTGAATACTCCGACCAGTTGTAATTTGCCAATGAGCCTGTAAATAGGATGTCTTTTGGCTTTACCCAATCGACACTAAGCGTGTCAACAAAATCATCTGCAATCTCCAACAATTGAAGACGTACATCAGAATCGATTTTTCCGTTGTGCCACAATTTAGGGTTAAGATTGTCTTGTGTAGAAAAGGATGACAAGTTAACGTCCTCAGCATCAACCTCACCCATTGGCATGAAACCCATATTTATGTCTTCAAGAACTTTCATTTCCTATATATTATATATAATGTGTAAATCTTTTAACATTTTTTCACAAAAATAAATAGCAAAATATTTGGTAGTTTAAAATATTGGTTGTACCTTTGCACTCTGAAAAACAGTAATAATTTAGTATTATGGCAGAAAAACAAGAAAAAAACAAAAAGGAAATCGTGTCAGTTCCACCGACGCCAAAGGAAATCTGTAAGTACCTTGACCAATATGTGATTGGGCAAGATGAAGCAAAGAAAGTCTTATCAGTCGCAATATATAACCATTTGAAGCGCACAATGGTGAATCTTGGCGGAATTTCTCCGTCAAAGGAATTGGATGATGTTTTCATCGAAAAGTCGAACGTGCTTATCACGGGACATAGCGGAACGGGCAAAACATTCTTGGTTAAAACCATCGCAAAATATCTCGGTATTCCTTGTTATATTGCTGACTGTACCAAACTAACTGAAAGCGGATACGTTGGAGATGATGTTGAAAATGTATTGGTAGGCTTACTTAGGTCTGCTGAACAATATGTTAGCAATGATGCGACGCTTGATGATGTGGTGGCCGTTGCACAAATGGGCATTGTAGTCCTCGACGAATTTGATAAACTCGGGCGAAAGAGTGAGAATCCATCAATCACAAGAGATGTTGGTGGAGAAGGTGTTCAACAGGGTCTGCTTAAAATAGTTGAAGGTGGAGTTATCGGTGTGCCACCTCTCGGCGGAAGAAAGCATCCTGAGAAACCGGTGATTGATGTTGATACAACCAATATCTTATTTATCGCATTGGGTGCTTTTGACGGCTTGGACGAGATTGTAAGAAGAAGGACTGAAAACCGAACCGTTGGGTTCAATTCGGATAAAAATAAGAACACCGACGATGTGAATCCGTTGTCTAAGTTGGTTTCATCAGACCTTAAGTCGTTTGGTATTATACCTGAGTTAATTGGACGAATGCCAATCCTTACTTATACTAATGATTTGACGGAAGATGACCTTGTCAGGATTCTGAAAGAACCGAAAAATGCGCTGATTAAGCAATATCAGAAATTGATGCTTATTGACGGTGTTAGCCTTTCTTTCACTGAAGATGCTTATCACTACATCGCAAAATATGCTCTTGAACTGAAGATTGGTGCTCGTGGACTCAGAAGCATAATGGAAAAGGTTTTAACAAACATAATGTACGACTACGCAGGGAGAGTTTGCGTTGTTACCATTGATGTCGACTATGTAAGCGGTATACTGAAAGAATCAGAAGCAAAAAAAGCCGCTTAAACATAACGTGTACGGCTCAAAATCAAGGCTCATCTACTACGTTAGTCAGCGACTTCTGAATTGTAAATATACAGTTAATTCCGAAAAAGTAGTACCTTTGCAGAAAAAATCGCATTATGGAACTGAAAAAAATCACATTTAATGACATTGTTCGTGACAATAAGACATTGAAAGAGTGTTTGGAAGAAGACTTTGACGGAACGAAGAAGTGGGTTTTTGAACGCATTCGTGAACATGAATTACCTGAAGACGATGTGCTTGAAGCGTGTCACATTAAACGTATTGTACACGAGCCTACGGTTACTCAAATCGCGTTTGACCGTGTCATAAAAAAGGATACTTCCGTATACAAGAAGGATACCGCAAAACTTGAAAAGATAATCCAAGAACTCAACACATTGGACAATGGAGAAACCGAAGAATAATATCATAGGGATTGCAGGTAGAATGAACTCCGGGAAGGGTGTTCTTGCTAAGTGGTTGCACAAAAATTATGGGTATGTTAGCCTTGAAAGTGCTGACAAACTTAAGGAAACGTGCACTGAATTTCTTGGGCTTGACAGCGTCGATGAATTGAACGAACTGAAGAAATCTGGACGACCAATTGGAATGTACTGCAATAAAGACGTATGCAAACGATTGGCTAAGGCGTTTAATATAGAAGAGAAGTACATTGATAGTGCTTTATTAGAACAAGAAGTACACACAGTGAGAACCTTACTTCAGAAAGTCGGTACAGATGTTCTTAGACAATATGACCCGGATTGGCACATTAACCAACTTTGTGTATCCATCATTGAAAACGTAAAAAACGGGCTACCTGTTGTTATCGGGGATGTCAGATTCCCAAATGAAAAGGCAAGGATTGAAGGACTTGGTGGTGTTGTTTACTACATTGACCGTGACATTGAATCCGATGGGCACGAATCAGAAAACGCATTATCACCAAAAGACTTTTCAGAAGATAGGGTTATAGAGAACGACGGAACGGTTGATGAGTTAATTGAAAAGTTCAAACAAACAATAATGGGAAACCAATGATAGGTCTCCCATTATTCGTTTTATGTAGATATCGGTATTACCCGGTGATTTTACTTAAATGACTGATATCTTTGGCAATAATCGCCACAAAGCCAGAACAGTTCACCGTCACCGCCTTCGTTTTTTAGACACTTTTGTGCGGCCATCGCAATCTGTTGTATTAGTTGCTGATTTTGGTACACAAATGAATTTGTACTACTAACATATCCAGCCCAATCATTTTCATTTATTACTCTTCTGACTGAACTTTCAACAAGTCTGTTAAACTCAGATTCCGTTAATTTAACAACATTTCTTTTCATTGCGATTATGTTTTAACAATTATTCGATTATAATGTTGTCACCGAAAACAGCAGGTGCCTGACAAATTCCGTTGTTGTTAACGTTGTATTGGTAAGCCAACTGGTTGATTAAACCGAAGTTGTTTTGTGTAACAAGTTCTCCATTGTAACGGCAATTCTTAAAGTGAAGTGTCCAAGTCTGCATATTGCTTGTATCGCCTGAGAATGCGGCATCTGAACCGTAAGGTTGATAAATCATAAGACCGGCCCAAGCCTTATCAGCGTCGGTGTAAGCCTTGTTCTCGTATGTCCAATCAACATTCTCGAATGTGATTGTCACGTTCCGCGCATTGGTGATATTTGATATACGGAGAATATTGCTGTTTACAACGTCAAGATTGAATGAGCAGTCCTTAATCAGAACCTCAGCGTCATTGTTGAATTGATAGATGTTGAACACATTGTGCTTCAAATCCGTATCGTTAACGACTACATTGGTTGCGATAAATGTGTCAATGCTGTGACCGGCATCCTTGTCCTGTGAGCCTTCGAATACATTGTAGACGGTGCAACCAGGTTCGATGTTTACATTGCTGATGTTAATGTTACTTGTGGCAAAGTTAATCTTACCGTGTTTGCTGCCCTTTTCACCGCTTACTGTAACGCCATTAACGTTAACATCGTCGGTTGCCGTCGTGTAAATCATATCGTCATTTCCAACTTCAGCACCAATAAGATTTACGCTCTTGAATTCCTTATTAGTTTTCAGTGCATTGACAGCTTCTGGCGAACATACAGTAATTTCGGCGTTCAACGCTTCTTCTGTGGTCATGTTGTTGATTTCATCACCGCTTGTAGTATTGTTTTCAACAAGATAAGCATTTTGCGCTTCAAGTTTGTCGAGTCTAACAACAAGTTCATGTACAGCAGAAAGCAGCGCAGACGTGTCAGCCTTTGGCGCAATTGCGGCATTGATTAATGTATTTGCTTCGTTGTTGTCGATAAATGTGGCACTTGTTTCATCCTTTGTGTAATATTGTGAGTGGTCAAATATTTTGGTGGTCTTCACAGAAACCTCAGATTCATTTGTTCCATCTGTAGATGTGATTACGAGAAGTTTACCCTCGTCTTCATCAACAACGACATCGACACCACTAACACGAGTATCAACCATAGATTCAGGTTTATTAATAAGGTCATTGTAGTCACCTGTGGTTGCTACAGTTGCTAATGTCGGTAATTCTGGAATATCAGACTTCTTTGCGTAATTGCTCAAGTCCTGATGCTCTGTCAGATAGTTTGCGTCGTTCTCGAAAGCACTCACTTTAGTAGGAATCTCGGGAATGTCTGACTTCTTTGCGTAATTGCTCAAATCTTGGTGTTCGGTCAGATAGTTTGCGTCGTTCTCGAATGCGCTGACTTTAGTTGGAATCTCGGGAATGTCTGACTTCTTTGCGTAATTGCTCAAATCTTGGTGTTCGGTCAGATAATTTGCATCGTTCTCGAATGCGCTAACCTTTGTTGGAATCTCAGGAATGTCGTTTTTCTTAGCGTAATCACTCAAATCTTGGTGTTCGGTCAGATAATTTGCATCATTCTCAAATGCGCTAACCTTTGTTGGAATCTCAGGAATGTCGTTTTTCTTAGCGTAATCACTCAAGTCCTGATGCTCGGTGAGATAATTTGCATCATTCTCGAATGCACTCACTTTAGTAGGAATCTCGGGAATATCAGACTTCTTTGCATAGTCGCTTAAGTCCTGATGCTCGGTGAGGTAATTTGCATCATTCTCAAATGCGCTAACCTTTGTTGGAATCTCGGGAATGTCTGACTTCTTTGCGTAATCTTCCATGTTAGGGAGTTCACTCTTGTCTGCCTTATCTGCTAATGCTGACGTTAATGCGTCAACTTCAGACTGTTCGGCTTTTGTCGAGATTGCTTCAAGAACCTGAGTAGCATCTTGCTTTTCTTCGAGCACTTCAATGATTTCCTTCAGTTGGTCGAGACTTTCTGGTGCACCATCAATGATTTTTTCGACTGAAGCCTTTACCTCGTTGATGTCTTCAGTTGTTGCGAGACCTTCAAGTTCTGACTTGTCTGCTTTTTTGTTAAGTTCTTCTTTAATTTCCGTCAGTTCAGCACCACCAAGTTCCTGAACGGCCTGTGCCAATTCTTCGATTGTGTCAAATTCTTCCGGTGCGTTACCAACAAGATTGTTGATTGCTTTGTTGACTTCTTCCTTGTCAACTCCTTGGCTCTTTGGGATTAACGCATTGTCCTCGTTGTATCCGTAGTCGTAGCCACCTAAGTAATTGTAATTCTTATCCATTCTTATAAAACGTTTTATATTTATTAACAATTTTTCTTATTAGATAAATAGTCTATTTGGCTAAAAAGTAGTACGTTTGCAAACGTGAAATGATTTTTTCATAATTATATATAAAGGGATTACAATGAAAAATAGAACAATCAAAATATCAGAAACGGCAGAAAGAAACGCAATATCGCAAATATTGACCGAAGCATTTTACCCTGAAACCGCTAAGGTTTTGGCGATTAAGGAATATCTTGACAAAAACTTCATTCCTGATAAGAATTTGGATGTTGACGCTGATGGAGACCCGAAGTTATATAATACGGTAAACAGGATTATCGGCGGCCAACCGGTTCAGCCAATGAGAATGGAAGAACTGTTGAGACATCTCGATGACAGGTTCGAATATATGATAAGCGATAAAGCGGACAGAAGAAAATTTCTTATCCAAGTGATAAAGGATTGGTACAACGGGGACATTGACAAAAACGGTATGTTGTCTGTCAACCTCGTCTAATAATAACAGTTAAATTTATTTTATGAGTAAAAGAAGGACACTAATCAAAGCATTATTAACGCTGACTTTGTTCTTATGCGCTATCGGCACAAACGCCGAAAATCAAAATGGGAAAAGTTGGGAAACGTTGATAAAAGCAATTAGCGCAGTAGAGAGTGGAAACAATGAAAAAGCAGTAAACGGTCAGCACGTTGGGATACTTCAGATATCGCCGTGCGTTGTGGATGATTGCAACAAGATTTGCAAAGAAAAAAGATTCAAGTATTCAGACCGTTACAGTAAGGAGAAGTCAATCGAGATGTTTAACATCTACCAGAACAAGTACAACCCGAAGGGTGAACTTGACAAAGCGTTACGAGTTTGGAACGGCGGACCGGGATACACAATACGTGGAACGAACCGATACGTGAAACGAGTAATGAAAAAGTATTACGAACTCCTAAACTAACATTGAAAAACTGAACCCTAAAAATAATAAAACCGGTAGACATTATTGCCTATCGGTTTTATTTTGCTTATTATGAAAAAGATTAATAATGCCTTATGCGCTTGCGGTTTCAATCGTCCAACCATTTGGAACACCATAATTTCCTGTAACATCCCAAGTTGCAGCACTGTTCTTAACAAATGTACCCGTTGATGATACTCCATTAACCCAATTAGATGTATATGTTAATGACGGTGTTGTTGTAAACATTGCTTTAATATAGTTAAGACTTGTGCAACCATTGAACATACCCATGTAGCAATCATTTGCCAATGTCGTAGCCGGTAACTCAGGTGCTGTTGTCAATGACGTGCAACCATAGAACATAGCCATGTAGCAACCGTTTGACAATGTCGTAGCCGGTAACTCAGGTGCTGTTGTCAATGACGTACAGCCATAGAACATATTATAGTAGCAATTAGTTGCCAATGTCGTAGCCGGCAACTCAGGTGCTGTTGTCAATGACGTGCAACCATAGAACATACCCATGTAGCAACCGTTTGACAATGTTGTGGCTTGTAACTCAGGCGCGGTTGTTAACGACGTGCAACCTAAGAACATACAGTTGTAGCAACTATCAGCCAATGTTGTGGCTTGTAACTCAGGTGCTGTTGTCAATGACGTACATTCAGAGAACATACTACTGTAGCAACTATCAGCCAATGTTGTGGCTTGTAACTCAGGTGCTGTTGTCAATGACGTGCAACCATAGAACATACTACCGTAGCAATCATTTGCCAATGTCGTAGCCGGCAACTCAGGTGCGTCGGTTAATGAAGTGCAACCATTGAACATACTAAAGTAGCAATCATTTGCCAATGTCGTAGCCGGTAACTCAGGTGCGGCGGTTAATGAAGTGCAACCATAGAACATACTAAAGTAGCAATCATTTGCCAATGTCGTAGCGGGTAACGAAAGGTTTTCGGCATTTACCACTTTACATTCATTTTCTCTACCATAATCGCTAAACAAATAAGCAAATTGACCATCATATTCCAATACATTTTCGCCGTAGAAATTATCACCATATAAAAGTGACATTACATTACCATAAACATTAAATTCGGCAGTCGAAGAGAAAAATGAGCCAACATAATCGTCTTTATCATTATCATAATAAGCCGTCTGCTGTGCATCACCTTTCCATAATACCTTATCGCCTTCATTCACGTTTACGGTGATAGCCAGATTTGCTAATTTATCATTTGCGTTGTTGATTGTTCTCCATGTGTTACCGTCATCGGTTGAATAGGAAATTGACGTAATATATTCAGTACCCATACTCTTCCATATATTGAAAGAGATTGTACCATTCTCGATAGCCTCAGTTGTGAGATATTCCTTGCTGTAGTCCCGTTCTGCCTTATGGAAATGCGCTTCTACCTCTCGTATGCACCATGATACGTTTGGAAGCGGGTATTCGCTTTGCGTATAGTCCACGTAATCGCTGTGTTTTTCGAATAATTTAAGATATTTCATAGTCTGTATTGTTTTTATTTTATAAATAGGTAAGTTGCGTCAATTATGAAATGTCGCTGAATGAGAAAACGTATCCGTCTTCAGGGTTCTTTTCTATGATGAAATCCGTAATTTTATCCTCAATTTCCCTTCTGATGAGCCTCAATATCGGTCTTGCTCCGAAATCCTTATTCTCATTCTCTTTCCTTAGTTCTGAATATACGTGCTCATTTGCTTTCTCCAAAAACTCTTCGTCGACGTTGAATTTCAAATCACGGAGTCTGCCAACAAATGAATTCATTTCGTTTTTGATAATCTGTTTAAGGTTGTCATCTGTCAGATTATTGAACATTATAATGTTGTCAATTCTGTTGATAAATTCCGGTTTGAATTTCTTTCTCAATTCATTTTTAATGATATCTTCTGTCATCGTTTCGCTTTTGATAAAGCCGACTCCGCTACCTCTAAGCGTCGCTTCCCTTGCGCCGACGTTTGATGTCATAATCACGATTACATTGCTGAAGTCAACAGTTGTTCCCTTGTTGTCCGTCAATCTTCCGTCGTCAAACAATTGCAAGAACACATCAAACACGCTGTCATCCGCCTTTTCCATTTCATCAAGAAGTAATACACAGTGACTGCGTTTTTTCACTGCTTCTGTCAATATACCGCCCTTATCATATCCGATATATCCCGGTGAAGAGCCTGTAATTTTGTTGACGCTTGTCTTGTCGCTGTATTCACTCATATCCAAACGTATGAACGCCGCTTCATCGCCGAAAACCTCAGCCGCAAGTGTTTTTGCGAGATATGTTTTTCCTGTACCACTGTTACCAATGAACATCATCACCGATGGCTTTCCGTGTTTACCGATTCCGACCCTTTGCCTTTTTACGGTTTTTGCCGTTTCTGACACCGCTTCTTCTTGGCCGATAACCTTAGACCCTATACGTTCTTCAAGGTTTGATAAAGCGGCTCGTTCGTCTGAACCCATCTTGGATATCGGGATTGACGCTTTGTTTGAAATTACAGAAAGGATTGAATCTCCATCAACAATTTGTGGGACTTTGCCAAACTCGTTCTCTTTTGTTATCTCGTTCAGTTTTGATTTTACGGACACCTCTCTCCGTACCAATCTATCGTACTCATCATCATTATGGGAATTCTGTGCTTTTACAATTTCTTCGCTTAAAGTGCTGAGTTCTTCTTTCAACGCTGTTACTATTGCGTCTTCAGGTTCATTGAGGGACATTTCCGCTCCGGCGCAATCAAGTATATCAAGCGCAACATCCGGTAATACGGAATCAGGAATATATCGTTTACCCATTTTTACACAGGTCTTTACGGCATCTTCTGTATAGGTAACATTGTGAAACAGTTCATATTTCCATTTGCAGATGTTGACGATTTCGATTGATTCTTCTTCGCTTTTCTCTTCCAATGAAATCCTTTGTATCCTCCTCTTAAAGAAGTTGTTAGAATGAATCGTGCTTGAATATCCTTCTTCTGATGCGGTGCAAATGAAATGGATATTTGGTTCTGAAAGCACCATATCAAGGATGTTCTCGATATTCATGTCGGTGAAATGCGTCTTATCGGACAGAATGTTGTGGATGTCGTCAATGAAGAATATGTAGCAGTTCCTTTTTGCGGCATCGTCGATTACTGATTTGAACAATGCTTCGAAAGCACCTCTTACTGAGAACGATGAAGCCATCGACGGAAAATCCAACTGCATTAACTTATATCCTTTGAATCTGTTTGGAACTTCGTCACGTATCAATAAGTTAGCCAAATGCTTAACTGTGTCTGTTTTACCAACGCCGGGCTTTCCTGTGATGACAATATTGTTCCTTTCGCATTTTGCGAAAATCCTAAATATTTCGTCTATTATTTCATCGTTGTGTATGATTTCATTCAGCCTTCCCTCCAATGCTTTTTCGTTAAGATTGATTAGAACCCTTTCCGTCTGGCCGATATCCGAAGTCGTGTTTTTCTTTTGTGTAGAATTCTTGCTTTTTCTGCTTTTCGGCGCGTTATCTGTAACTGACGTTAGAGCGTCAATCAGTTGTTCTCCGTTCACGCCCATATTGTTGAACAGACGGTTTATGTGTTCAGAAACGGATAATGAAGCGATAAGAACGTGTCCTGAGTTAATCTTTTCGTTTGTATTTTCTATTAATGTGTTAGTTGAGTATGTTATGCACTCATCATACACATCCTCAAACTTCGGTTTTTTTGTATCTTCTTCTTTTATATAAAATGTGTCGGCGATATTGACAATGCATTTGTCTCGTATGATGTTAAGCACTTCTTCCTTTATAGCGGATTTCGCCTCGCTTAACATTACGGTGTCCATCATTTGGTTGGCGACACATTTCTCGTCATCAATGACCGACAAGAGAAAATAGTCTATTGATATTGTATTAGTGGGATATTCCCTCGCTAAATTCTCCTTTATGTTCTTGAAGAGCCTTTTCAACTCTGCCGTGAATCTGTTTTCAGACATCTCACCTATTTTTTGTTTTATATATTAACCTTTATCAGTTAAACTTATCAATCTATAATTAGTTTGAACAATTTTTAATGGTTAAAAGTTTAGTTTAATTAAAATAAAGTAGTACCTTTGCACTGAATTTCGGCTAAAATAAAAATTATTTAATGTGTTAACATTTTTTAACCAAAAAAATTTGGCCAATAAAAACAATGGTTGTAATTTTGCATCAGAATTTTGAAACAAGCATATTTTAATTAACATCAAAAACTAAAAGTATTATGGCAGATTTTATTGAATCCTACGCAAAGCCCGTTGCATTCCGTCAGTTTGGTACCACCTTTGATGGAGACGTTACCGTTCACGAAGCCTTCGAGCAGGCCGGTCTGAACTACAGTGTTGAATCACAGCCGCTTTTCCGTGCTCCTGAGGAACTCATTACCGATATTCAGAACGGAAACTTCGACGGTCTGTTTGACGGCACTATCACCGATGAGATGCTTATCAAGCAGAAGCAAGACGAGTTGGTCAACTGGGCACTCGACTTCAAGCGTGGTATGGACATGATTCAGACCCACAAGGCGACCTTCCGCACCGATGCGCTGAATACGCTTGGCGTTGTCGGCAAGGACTATCAAATCGTTCAGAATGAGGAAGCACTCGCTTTCATCGATTACTTGGGCGAAGTGAGTGGTGCTAACCCCAAAATCATCAGTGCCGGCGCACTCGGATATGGTGAGCGTGTGTTCATCACGGTACAGTTGGGCGAAGACAACTTCCTCAGCCCCAACGATGCGCTGAAGACCTACGTTGTCTTTACGACTTCTCACGACGGAAGCGGTGGCGTGTCCGCACTCATCACCCACATTAGGGTCGTGTGTCAGAACACCTTGAATGCCGCCCTTAAGGACAGGTCAACCAACAAGTTGACGTTCAAGCACACCAAGAATGTCGGTCAGCGTCTTGATTGGCAGATTGCAGCGAACCGTGAACGCGCAGCAAAGGTTTTCGGTCAGGCAGGTAAGTTCACCGACGCTTTCATCGCCAATATGCTTGACCTTAAGGGTCAGATTGTTGATGCGAAGTACGTACGCGAGTTCGCAGCCAAGATGTACCTCGACAAGGCTCAGATGCGTCTCCTCGAGTTGGCAAATTGGAACTTCGACAAGGTTGAAGAGATTTCCACGAGGAAGAAGAACAGCATTCAGTCTTTGATGAATGCCATCGAGAACGGCATCGGACAGGACATGTACCGTGGAACGAAGTTGTGGCTTCTGAACGGTTGGACTACCTACCTTCACAATGTGAAGACCTACAAGTCGCCTGAGCAGGAGTTCACATCGCTCATCGGTGGCACCGGTATGAAGGGTACACAGTCGGCTTACGACCTTCTGATGGCTGCGTAATCGTTTTGCACTGAAAAATACGGTGGGTGGCACATTTGTGTCATCCATTGTATTTTCAAACACACTAAGAGATATGGTTGACAATTTTGAACAGATAAAGGGACACATCACATTTGACGATAAGGACGACTTTTACTTCTGTCAGATAATCCAAAGGAAAAAGGACGGTTGTAATGTTCCGTCCGCGAATAACGGATACCGTACAATCAAGACGTATTATATCCGCTCGTTTGAGGATTTTGACAGAAGGGTTGACGCAATCAAACAATTGTGCGAACAAAATAACGCAAGATGTTATTTTAACGTAAATGTTAGAAATGCAAAAGAGGTTGCGTTGGTGGCTTCAAAGGCGTATATAGACCTCGTTATGGAGGATAGGTGCAATCAAGGGCATCGTGTATATGACCATGCATGCGGCATAACGCCCAAAAAGGGGTTGAAGAGACGTTGGATTGTTGACGTTGACACAAAAGACAGCACCAAGATTGCGGTTGTAGTGTATGCCATTAATTCATGCCGTTCATCGAGGCCGCGCAAAGACCAAGACAAATCTCACACGGGATATGATAACGTTGAGTTTGTTGTACAGACACAAAATGGCGTACATTTAGTGACCTGCGGTTTTGATTTGGGTACGTTTTATGACCAACTATTATATCACAATGATAGGGTCGGTAACGTGTTTACTGATGATGAACTGAAGGAAATATGTAAAGTGAAAAAGGATAACCCGACACTTATGTACTTCAATCCATTAAAACCGCAAAGTGATATTGAAAACAGGGAAATGTTTTTCTAAGGAAATTTTTATCTGTCTAACATGAAATGATTTGCGAAATTCACGCCAAAAATGTGTGGCAATTCTTGTAAGTGCCGACTATTTATTAGTGTAAAAGGATAAGGAACTCAAGACGCAATTTTATGGGTCGAATTATAAGACTGAATGAAAATCAATTTATGGGTGTAATTAAGAACGCTGTAAACACTATCTTGGAGAATGATGGTACAGACGTTTTGTATACTGCACAGGTGGTCGATGACCCACAGGCGTTGATGAGCAAATACCCGACTGAGCATCCCAACAAGTATTATCACCATTCAACCAACCGATTTGGAAGGCAACCATTTGATGACCGTGAAGGAGAAAAAATGAGACTTCACGTTATTGGCCGTTTGGTTACTGACAAAGTCGATGCATTAGTAGTTGAAAATCCCAATAGTGTCAATGATATACCGCACATAACTCTCGGAACGGCAAACGGTGTAAAGCCCGTTGTAAGCAATTACGAGTTGAGGGATAACTATGATATGGTTGAACCGCTTGATGACTATGTGGATACTACATTCACAAATATTATGGCGAAGCCTAGGGTATGATAAAACAAATGGCAACACTGTGTGCCGCCAAATCTTTTTACCTAAAATAGTATTTTGCACCGTTTATCAAGTAGTTTTTACAAGGAATTTCGCTACCGTGATAATGGGCTGAAGGGGAAGTGGGGTGAAACGCTTCCCCATAACTTTCGCAAAATATAAATATATCATTAGAAGTCAAAAATTTAGATTTTTTAACATTCTGAGTAACATTTTTCATCAAAAAGGTAGTACCTTTGCCACGAAACAATTTAATTTAATATAATAATATGGAAGGTAAAAATTGGTCTTACACAATTACAGAAGGCGAACACGCAGGCGTAACAGTTTGGTCTGGACGTTATACCGCCGTATGTGGTATCGTAATCGGATTCCATGAAGACGACATCAAGAAGCGATACGTTTTGGCTAACAAGAGGGGCAAGGGTTGTCCTGATTTTAACGGTATGTGGAATCTGCCGTGCGGTTTTCTCGAAGGTTATGAGACAGGCGAACAGGGCGTCGCACGTGAAATTCACGAAGAATGCGGAATTTCAATAGAAAGCGACAATTTCACCCTTTTCTATGTTGAGACTGACCCGAAGAAATGCAACAATGGTAATGTAACACTGAGGTATCTCACTTCTGTTTGCATTGATGACTACAAGAAAATGGACGAGTTGTCCGGCGAAGAGAACGAAGTTGAAGACATTAAATGGATTCCTTTAAGTGAATATGAGAACTATGAGTGGGCTTTCAACCATAAGGAAGTTATTAAGGAAATTAAGGAACGTTACGAACTTGTTGACCAAATCAGTAACTTTGGTCAAGAAGAGGAATCTGAAGATTAACTTTGACAGAACCATGTTGTTGAAACTATTCTTGGCATTGTTGCTTATTTGCGTGTATATAGTTGCCACTAAATTGGCTTCTAGCACAAATACATCAGAGCCGGCAAAGCCTGAAAAGCAAGCATATGTTGCTGAAGTGGTGAACGACACTACAGCAGGTAGAAAGTATGCTGTTAAGGTACATCAGGTTGACGTACAAGAGTACGATTATTGGTTTCATACTAATGAAGTGTATAACGTAGGAGATAAAATCATAGATGAGTAAAGTATTAGTCCTTCCTGATGTGCACGGACGGGAATTTTGGAAAAAACCGTGCGAAAATATCGATGACTTTGATAAGGTCGTGTTTTTGGGTGATTATCTTGACCCATATGATTTCGACGGAATCACGGTTAAGATGGCGATTGAAAATTTCAAGCAGATAATTGACTTTGCCAAGAAGAATACGGATAAGGTAATTTTACTGCTTGGTAATCACGATATGCCGTATTTCAGTGACACATACTATGGTTTCTCATCGTGGCATTGCCGCCATTCTGAAGAGCACCATAAGGAAATCAGCGACCTGTTTTCAAGTTATGACGACTTTCGTATAGCGTTTTCGTTTGACGATGTATTGTTCACACATGCTGGCTGTACAAGTTGGTGGCTGTCAAGGTGGTTTGACAAGAAATTCGACAAAGAACTTAACCTTGATGAACTTTGTTCTGAGTTAAACGATACTTTGTGCACTGAGGACGGACTAAGAAAGCTGTATCGTGTCGGACCGGAACGTGGTGGCCGCGATAATTTCTCTTCGTGTATTTGGGCTGATGTTAACGAGTCCATTGATAACGCATATGCCAATGAAGCATTTGACGACTTTGATGACGAGACAAAGGAATTTGCAAAGGATAGTATCTGTGCCATTCATTCGGTTAAGCAGGTATTTGGGCATACGATTCAAGTATCAGCAAGATACTCTACTGAACGATTCGGCGGTATCATCTATACTTATGGTGAACCATATGAATATGGCAATCTTAAGATGTTAGACACTGCTAACGCATACATATTGGACACTGTCGAGTTTACGGCTGAAAAACTTAATAACGATTAAACACATTATTATATAATGAGAAGGACAAGAGGTAGAGTTTGCGGTACTACAGAAGACAGGATTAACCGATTCATGAGAATGTGTCTTGAATGGCAATACAATCTTCGTAACGGTACTGATGAAGAAAAATCGAAGCCAACATCATATTACTTCATTAAGTACAATGTGGGTAAGTATAAGAAAAAATACTTCAAAAACATTGCTAATGTCGTGATTGATAGGGACTTTGTCATATCGCTTATGGACAAAATCGCCCAAGACCGCATTGAGTACGATAAGAGTATTGGAAAATAATTTCCGTTTGTTAACATTTTTTAACGGAAAAAATTTGGCCAATTAAAATAAAGGTAGTACCTTTGCAAAGAATTTTGAAACAAACACCAAAAACAAACAGAGAAAAACACATGGAAATGAAGGAGAAAGAAGTATTTTTCGCGAGTGAAGGAATTACGTCAACCAAGGCAAACCGTGTTTCTGATTGGGCAAAAGGCTATTATGAGCCTTTGATGGTGAAACTCGAAAGCGTTCGGTTGTACGACGTTAAAGTCTCAGTCATTGACTCTGACGTTGTAAAGACGAAGCAGAGGGGTTGGACTGACGCACAACTGTCAGACGCTCAGTCAATCCTTGAAGAAATCGCAAGGGCGAAATGCCTGATTGCTTGGTTTAGGGAAGCAATCAAGGCCAGAGACAGCGAAAAGAATCGCATTCGCCGAATGACCGCCGTTGAATTCGCTGACATGATGGGCATTGAGTACCCGGAAGAACCCAGAAGGGAAAAGGTCATCACTCGTGAAGACGTTCTCGCTTCAATGACCGTGAAAGAGCGTAATCGTATGTATGAACTTGAGACGTATGCGTCTGTTTATGGTAAGTTCATTCATCCGGGACGCAGTTTCGATGTCGCTCGTAGCCAATATGACTATCGTCTGAACAATCCGTGCGAGACTGAGGGTAAGGGGCACGATATGACCATCACGGAGTACGAACCCAGCGTTACGCCTGATTGCGTTAACGATACGTACTTCAAACTTCAGCAACGTCACAGTGAGATTCAGTCTGAATTGAACGGTTACGAGCACAAAATCGAACGTGCGATTTCTGACGACCAACTTCGTGTTGACACTGAGTACGCAGCAGCGATGACTGAGTATAACGCGAAGGTCAGAGAGATTGCCGCCAAACTTGCCCAATACAAGTCTGAGAAGGACAAGGAACTTTCCGCTCTTAAAATCATCATCCCTAATGACCTTAAGGGTGTGTATGAGCGAATCAGCACTTTGGGCAAAGAGTAA
>Ga0326513_10001414_pt1 | contig 18902 bp, 27 predicted proteins | sample 2_2465_0518_D_FD_203654 | JGI IMG/M metagenome (GOLD analysis project Ga0326513, IMG submission 203654) | Bovine rumen microbial communities from UC Davis, California, United States - 2_2465_0518 | ecosystem: Host-associated > Mammals > Digestive system > Stomach > Rumen | place: USA... | reverse complement strand
TGAGATGTAAAGTCAAAAACAAGCCCTTGCACTAAAATTAGTACAAGAGCCTGCTTTTAAAAAATTCTCTATTTCACGCACATGGGTAAATAAGTTTGCAATTGATATTTTGTCCAATAGCTATTGTCTGTTGTTGTGATGTATTACTCTTAATATTTCCAGATGTATCGAATGTAATATTAAGCAAACTATTTGTAATATCAGTTGGAACATTTGGAATACTTGAAGCGTTAATAGATGGTATAAATCCTGCTGGTATAGTTTCTGTCCAATTCGTATTATCTACGATTGTATCTGTAAGCGTACCAATAATATTAGCATAGCACCATCCATTCTTTTTAACAAGTGTAACTGATAATCCTTTAGCTGTGAAACTGTTTGTATCTGTTTCTATTTTATTATTTAGTTCGTTTATAGCTCCAGTAACCGTCTGTGCGGTAGTCTGTAAAGCATCATCACCAACAATAGTCTCAAGAGCACCCACTCTACTATACAAATTAGTAGGCATATCGGGGTCAAGATTGTTGTATTTATCATACAAATCTTGTATTTGGTCACTTTGAGTACTATTCTGTTTAGCAAGGATAACAATATCACTAGCGTTACCACTGATATTAGCTTCATCTCTAGTCAGCCTAGCATCTAATTTAGCAATATCACTAGCATTTTTGTTAATTCTTGTATTATGGTCTGCAAGTACACCTCTAACCTCTTTACAGCAACCCTCTAAAAGAGTTACTCTATTAGCAAGTGCAACTATTCCATTACCAAGATTAACAATTTCTGTCTCATCCTCAGTAAGTCTATTGTCCAGCCTAGTCAGATTACCATTAACCGTTGTAATATCGTTACTATTTGTCTCTACCTTAGCTTCCAAAGCATCCAGCCTAGCAACTAAGTCGTAGTAACCCTCAACACTAAGGTCATGTATAATCTGTTCGATAGCATCAACCCTACCATCAAGACTAGCAAGCTCTACTGTAACAGTATCTGTCTTCCAAGTCTCCAATGCTGTTAATCTGTCAGTGTGGTTTGCTAGTGCAACAGTAACAGTATCATCTTTCCAAGTTTCTAAAGCACCAATTCTAGTACCATAGTCATTCAAAGTAGGGTCAACGGTATCAGTTTTCCATGCTTCAAGAGCATCAAGTCTGTCTGCATGTCCTTGGAAAGTGCTCTCCAATGCTGAAAGTCTTGTATCAGCATCAGAGAAAGCACTATCAATTACCGCCATATCAGCTGTGTAATAGTCCAAGACTGCTGGGTTAATAGAACTTCCCTTGAATTGGGTCAACTGTAATTTAGTTGTGCGTTCTATTATACTCATAACCATAGTTCCTTTCTGTTATGCATCATATTCAATAACTACAAGGCTTTTAAGTACATCTGATACATTTGATGTTCCAGTAGCTGTAGCTACAAAAAGACCACATCTATATAGACCAGCTTGCTGTGCAACGCTTTCGCCAGTCTGCGCTCCTAAAGCCTGCATATTACTGCACACAATTTGGTTACCATTTGCAATCCAAGCTGTAACTAAATAGTGTTTACCTTTTACGCAAGAAAAGCTATTTCCGCTAGCTGAAATTGATGAACCAGTAGTAATTTCTTTAGAACCACCACTATTTAAGATAAGTGCCATAATATTACACCCCTTTCATTACATATTTTTAACAAGAGCACCAACAGTGACATCTGCGCTCTGAGCTTTAATTGTAATTGTAACAGTTGAAGCTGTATAAGTAACATCTTCAATAGCTCCAAATACATCACATGATGGATAAATAAGTGTTGAAGCACCAATAGCTTCTGTAGCAAATGTAAGTGTAGCGCTTGTCTGACCAGTTGTGATAGTAGCTGTCTGCAATTCTTCATGTACTACTGGAATATCAGCAACAGTTCCACTAAGTGTATCAAGAGCATTGTCAATTTCATCAATAGCATCCTGTGCATTGGTAGCTGTAAGACCACTATCAGTATTGTCATAAGTAACTTCATCTGCTGGAACAGCACCACCAGCTGGAACTTTTGCAAGAACTTCATTGATAGCATCTACGCAGTTCTGTGCTGTAGTATTAAGATTTCCAGTACCAACCTTAGTTGTAAGATTGTTGAGAGCTGTAGCACTAGCTTTGCCAGCCATCTCTGTCTGAAGTCCAGCAACACTTGTATTAAGTGTAGTAATATTACCAGTAGCTGTACTCATCTGTGTCTGTAATGTAGAAATGTCTGTTTCATTTACTGCAACTCTTGAAGCAAGACCATCTTCACCACTCTTTAACTCGTTAATTGCACCACTAAGTGTCTGCGCTGTTGTATCAAGTGCGCTGTCACCATTCTGAATTTTAAGAGCATCAATATCACTAGCCATTCCACTAGCTGTCTGTCCAACTTCATAGATAGCTGTATCAATAGCTTCGTATGCACCATTGGTATCTGTTAATGGGTTAATAATATCTGTACCCACATACTGTGGAAGATGATAATGAGCTGTCTGATTTGTATGAGCCATAATCTTATTCTCCTTTTATTATGCTGTCCTTACCATTATTGAGTTAGCTTTCATCACATAGTTGAAACATGTAATTTCAAAAGCGTTAATCTCGTCAACAGTAAAGGCAAGTGTGTTAATTTCATCACAGCTGTAGCATCCACTACTAGCTATGAGTTGCTGGTTTACATCTACATTCCTATCGTGCCAAACAAGTGCACCGCTAAGATATTCTCTAACAAAGCTGTGTGGATAAGCAAGGGCTTTAGCCTTGACATTATCAATCTGTTTAAGCAAGATACGTTTAGCATCATGCAACCATTCACGAATTGTCATTCCCTTTGGTATTGACTTTACTATGATACTATTCAGCTCGTTCACTGTCATACCAAGTGCGTTGAACTCATCAATTGTGAGAGCGTTATACGCATTGAATATCATAACATTGTGAAGTGCTGTCTGTACCTTTTCAAGCTTACCAGTAGTAGGGTCAATAACATAGATGTTTGTCAAGTCCGGAATTTGGTCTAAGGCTTTCTGCAATTCCTCGTCAACATATGCTTTCATATCAGCTTCAAAGGTCTGATACAGATGCTGGATAATCTCTATCTGTTCTGTAACAATCTTTGTGAGTTCTTCGATGCTTTTGTTAATCTTTACTTCAAATTCAGCAAACTTAGCATCAATACTCTGTTCAAGCGCTGTTACTCTAGCATCAACATCTTCGAGCTTCACATCTACCTCAGCCAATTTAGCATCGACCTTAGCATCTTGTTCTTTAGCAAGTTCATCAAAGGCTTCTTGCATCTGCTGTATGAATGTACCAACAGCATTCTCTACAGCTTCGACCCTATTATTGAGGTCTGTTACGCTGTCATTAAGTGTATCAACATTATCATTAAGAGCATTAACACTCTCGATGGTTTCATTGAGCTTATGTGTCAGCTTGGAAAGACCCTCAAGGTATGACAAACTTTCATCGTAAACAGCTGGTAATACTTTTCTACAAAGTAGACGAACTTTTGCAATTTTATCTACAATCGTGTAAGCCATAACGTACACTCCTTACTTTGCGTATTACCATAAGCCCATAAATAAAGGCTCAAGTTCCCTAATCACCATTAAATCGATATTGAGGAAAGTATCACGGAACTTATCAAGCATTTCCGAATATGTCTCTGTACCGATTTTACCAATATCCTTGTTTGTGTAAGCGTCTGTTCCTTGTGTGTTTTTGGTGTTGTCATCTGTTATTTTACCATTGGCATTTTCTGTGGTTTGTGTGTCCACCTCTGCGTGTCCTACGGTAGTGTCAGCCTTATCACCATCTTTGTTATAAGTCTCCACTATGTTTCCGTGGCTCTGTGTTACACTTTGCTCGTCAGGTGTGGTAATCTCATGTGTCGCATTAGTTAGGTACGAGTTATCACTAACACTACCACTACTAGCATTAGCTATGCCATTGATACCACCTTGAGGTGTGTCACTAAATAGTGTCCATTTATCGCCATTTGATACAATATCATTTGTGCGAACATCATCACCTTGTGTGGTAGTCCTTGAATGTCTAAGTGTTACATTCTCTGTAGCATCACTAACTTGCTCGGTGTGAATACCTTTGTGATTTTCTGAGTTGCGTAAGTTATCAACTTTCTCGTCATCATTGTACTCACCCTCATGCGTGTGGGTTACATCGATATTTTGCAAGGGGTCAAACTTGAGAAGTTCACTCTCATAGAGCTGATTGTAGTAGGGCATTATTTCAATCATCTTCTGATTTAGTTTGAGTTTCCACAAGCCTACTGTCTCGTAACCTATCTCCCTACTATAATAGTGTAACAGAATTTTCTTCAAAAGTAAAGCCCTATGAGCTTCTTCTTCACCTTTGAACATAGGAATTTTACTATTGTTGAAAATTTTTAGATATGATTTTTCGATTACTTCATCTATGCTATCGTAGCCAACGCTTTCATCAAGACCAGCATAGCTCTCACAGATGTATCTTACTTCGGTAGTATATTTGCTCATAGTTTACTCCTCTCCACCAGCACGTGTACGCACATCTCTAACCATAACAGTATCGCCATCTTTTTCTGTTGTGTTGTCAAGAGCGAACTCATCATCAAGTTCTCTATAATCTTCACGATAGTTAACATTTACGTTAAGACCAAACATTTTGTTAATCTGTTCGCAACCTTCTCTACGCATTTCAAGTCTGCTTTGTCTCGATGCAATAGTTCCACCCATTGACCTAACAGCTTCGTCAGAAATTAGACGTTCTTTCTTCTGAACATTGAGATTGGATATACCAAGATATGTAAGAGCTTCATTCCATATTTGATTTTTAAGTTCCATCAATTTGTCTGCAAGATAAGGTGCATCTGTTTTGAGTACTTTGACGTTATCAGCTAAGCCCATGCTTTTGCTACCAAAAATGAATGGTTGGTTTCCATCGTATTGCATGTAAACGTTCTTCATGGTAAGTCTTTCATCTTCATCAGCAAGGATGAGAACTGGGGTCTTCTGTGCTTTGATGTTTATGTCAATAGTTCTGTCAATTTCCCAAAGTTTTCTTGCATAAAACCACATAGCGGGATAAGCTGGAAGTCTGAGCATATTGTTGAAGATAACTACGCTATCTTTATCTGTAAGTTCTTTCTGATAACCATTGTCAGCATAAGCCCTACGTCTTTCGGGTACACGATAGAAATTCATCTTACCACTTAGTGCACACTTTGTTACAATATATTCGTCAAGCTCTGCATCTTTTGAGAACAATACTTTGCCATCATAGTATAGAATGTATTCAAGGTATCTCCAATCTATTTGGTCGGGTAGTCCATTCCATTCAAACATAGCCATAGCAAGTTCTGTTAATCTGTTTAAGTAGTACAACGCTGAATACTCGTTACTGTTAGCACTATCCCAAAAGTCTCTGTCTGGTAATGTACCAGCACCACGTACAATTGGTGATACGCTTTTGTTTCTTCTACTCATAATTTTTCTCCTTTACACTATTGGATTGTTTATTGAGCCATCAGTTACACTCTGTTGGAAGTTACCTACATTGTCACCATTTTTCCAAAAGAAAATTCCACCGTCAAATATTCTACCAATTGCTGACTTTGATGATGCAGGCATGTTACCACTAATTTCAGCATTACGTGTTTTTATGAAGTTCCAGTATTGTCTGCCATTTAGGTTTGGAGTTTCTACCTTATTTATAGCATATCCATAAACACTAAAGAAGTCATCAATTCTTTTTGCTTCATCATCCCTTACATGTAATTTGTAAAACTTAAAACCAAGGAACTTTTTACCAACTGAAATATTTGGTACTTGCTGACCCACTAGAACATTTGGCTCATATCTAGCATCTTTGAACTCAAAGCCTACTTTATCTCTTGCTTCTGTGTATTCTAATGATGTTTTTTCAAGGTCTAATATAGCGTTGGCTGTAGCAAAACCAGCACTAACTGTATTTGCAATAGGTGTAACTGGGTTAGGATGTTTTGCTTGTTGTGCACTTGCTGTTCCCGTATAAGTATTAACGATTTGCTGAATACCATTTAAACCAGCTTGTGCAATAGCAATAGTGCCTTTCTTTTGTATCATACCAAGGTCATACTGCGCTTTATACTGTCCACCACTAGCTACCCATGCTTGGTAAGCATCATAGTTCCAACTACATTTAGGAAAATTGTTCATTACTAATTTTGCATCATAGTTTTCTAATATGCCATTATAAGCACGTGGGTGTATTTCAATATAACCACCACCAGTTAAAGTAGCATTAAGGTTAAACTGTATAGGTGATACACCGCTAGTAACATCACCTTCAAAATATTCCCATTTGTACTGCCCAGTATCGCCATCATTTGTAGTTACATACAAACTAGAATATGGATAAGAATGTAACTTTTTATTTTTAGGTGTATAGTTATCAAGTTTACCGTCATGAGTTATGTGATATGAATTGGTTGTGTGTCCAACATTTGAATAAGCTGATGGAAACATGAACATATCGACTATATCAGCTTTTTGCTGTTGCTTATCCCATCCACCAAGGGCTAAACCTAATTCATTTTTGAGTGTACTACTCTCAGCTGAGCTATATGGCAAATTATAATATGTTGCACCGCATACAATACCATCTCTTGTAGTAGATTGTGGCTCATCTGTAGTACAATAAACGACATCATAATTTGTAAAGTCTGACCCAACATCACTGGTCATTTCAGTGAAATCATATACTTCGCTACCAACTGGTTCTGCTTCAAGATTTATACCAAAAGTATCATTTGTAACATGCTGTCTTTCAATATAACACGGATTTAATGTACCATTTTGTATAAACCATGTTTGCATCACATCTATCTCATAGGTAACTAAAGCTGTGTTTTCATTGATATACTCAACAGCGTTAATAAAAGCATAAAACCATTTGTCAACGCTTCTATCGTTCATAAAGCGCATATAAGTACAATCAAGTAATGATGTTGCATCGTCTTTGATTTTAATTTGGTTTCTTGTATAGCGTGTATAACTTTGCCCTTGATAAGTCTTATACACTTTTCCAGTAAACCAGCTATTCTGAGCACTCTCATTTGCAAAATAGATGGTGTGCATATATCGGTTATCTAAGTTGATACCTCGGAACAACTGTATCACGCTATTCGGCTGTACGTATGCCATAATCGTCATATCCTTTCTTAAAAATTTAGGGTACACCACTATCTAAAATGATGTACCCTATTGAAAAGAGGAAACCTATAAGTGTGGCAAGCACTTATGAGATGGTAATTGCTACTGTATCTGTCTTTGTCTCATCGAATGTAGACTTAACAGTGATTGTAGCTGTTCCAGTTGCATCAGAAGCAATCTGAACAACACCACCCTCAGTGATTGTAACTCCATCGTTATTGCTCTCATATGTAACGGTCTGTGGTGCGAAGCCCTCAGTAACAACAACAGTTGAAAGCATAAGGCTACCACCAGCTGGAACTGTAGCACTCTCAGGTGTTACGGTTACACTTGTTACACTAGGCTCTGTAGGAACATAAAGAAGTGCATTTGAGAATGGTGATGTTGAGAATGTCTTCCACTGATGGAAGAAGTAGTTCCAATACAGACCCTGTCCGTTCTCAACTTCTCTGAACTCATTGAGGTTATCATAAATCATAAAGAACTTCTCGTCAACGAGTGCAAGAGGGATAGCATTAAGAGCTTCTTTCTCAGCATCTGTAATTTCTACATAAGATGGGTCATCTGCGAACAGCTCAGCAAGTCTCTCATTGTCAAGATTACCAAAGCCATCAATAGGAACTCTCCTACCCATAAAGTCAGCCTTATCCATGTTGAAAGCTGATGCAAGAACATTAACGTCCATAGATGCGTCAAACTGTGTATCAATAATGATATACTGGTCTGCCTTATCTGTGTGCTGGAATACTCCCGCTGGGTTGTACTTTCTTGATGGGAACTCGATAAGGTTTGATGTACCCTTAATCTTTGTAACGATTGACTTCATATTAGCTTCTGATACAGCTGGTACAGAAACTGGATAAAGCCTACCATTAAGAATGTTCCTAGCAAGAAGATATTTCATTGTAAGGAACTCATCATAAGATGCACTTACATAGATAGAGTTCATGATGTAAGTAATGAGTTCACCCATTCCACCAGCGGAAAGAAAAGCTCTTGCAAGTTTAGCTCTCTCAATGGTAACCTTGTAGAACTTCTTATAGTTCATAACATGGAAAGCTGCGCGTACGTCTGGTGCTACTCTCTTAAAGAGTTCAGTCTCTGCTGTCTCAGCATCGAACTCAAATACTCTTACGAGGTCAACAAAAATCTCCTCAATGGTTTCGCCATACTCAAGGAAACCTTTCTTGAACATAGCCCAAGGATTGTCGAACATCTTAGATGTAACAGTAACGAGTGCAATTCTGTTAACAAGTGCTGACAGAAACTCATTCTGTAATGCTGGTACATCCATGATAATCTTACCAATCTGCTTGAGTTCAGATACATCTGTAATAGGTGGTACATAGTCTTTATAATTGTTACTAGCGTTGTTACGAATAGCATTCAAAATATTGAGTGCATTCGTGTCCAAAGTAACCTTACTTGGTCTTGTAGGCATAATATTATCTCCTTTACTTAATCTACTGGTTTAAATAAATCATCAATTTTGACACTCTCAGCTTTTCTTTCTTCTTCTGAACGAGTATCAAGTGGGTTGTTGTGTTCGTTATTGTTTGTCTCTTTGTCATTGTTTGATATTGGCTCTGATGAGTAAAAACGTTCTTTGTACTTTGCTCTCCACGATTTATCAAGTTCGTCTTTCTCCTTGACAACTTCATCGTATTTAGCTTTCCAATCGTCATGCTCACCAGTAATGGTGTCTTTACAATCTTCGATGAATTTCAATGCTTCATCGTCATCTCTATCACCTATGATAGCTTTAACTGAGTTCATAAACTCATCTGCATTTAGTTTTGCCATATTGTTTCCTTTCTATTTTCTAAACATTGGGTACATCCATATTGGCATTCTTTTTCTTTCTATATAGCCAGTTGGAACTGGTGGAACTGGTGGAGTACCACTGAATGTTACTATGATACTTATATGTGCACCCCATCCAGCATTATATGTGTAAGTATAAGGTGCGTATTGTTCCATGGCTATTGAATAACCATTTTCATCCCATGCGTCTATACTGAGTAATGTTTCACCACTTGCGGGTGTTGCATATAATGTGAATGGTGCACCGTCAGCTGGGTTGTAGTCACTAACATATGCTGTACCATTTCCAACAGTGGCTACGGATATTTTTGTACCGCCGAAAAACCAAGCCCATAAGTCATCAGCTATTTGTTCACGCTCTGCATAATTTGGTACTAACGGACCTTCAAAATTATCTAATACATAGTCAGTGCAAGTATGTAAATCTGTTGCGTTCTGACAAGCTGATAAAACATTGGTATAATCTAGTCCTTGTGATACATAGTCACCACGTAACTCAGCATGTAAATATCCTAGTCCTCTTTGTATGTCACCTATTCCAACAGATTGTATGGGTGCGTAATCATAATACAAAGTCTTTCTAGCTACTATAGTCCACTGTGCTAAACCATATCCTTTTTGGTCTGCAATAAATTGCGCTCTAGTGTAACTACCATCGTTAACATTGTTTGTGTATTCTATTGAACGATAAGTAGGTGCACCATATACATCACCTTGTAGTCTATTTGGTGAACAATTACTTTCTGCATATAGATTAGCCATCAATGCAATAGTACCAATAGGATTGTTTATGTATCCATTTAAGTTACTATAAATTTGATTTAGATAACCATAATCATGTATCATACCATCGTAACTACTTTCTAGTGCAATAAGCTCGGAACTGTTTTGCTGAGCCATTGAATATATCTTTGTCCAAGGGGCTATCAGTATATTGCCACATAGCCCAAGTAGGATAAGTATAAACTGTAGGCTTATCTTTCTTCGTATAGTGTGCTACCCATAGCCCTATATTGTTTTGGAGAAGTAACTTGATTTTCTTGGTGTACCAGCTTGAACAATATATCAAGGGCTTCTTTCCATATTCTTTTTCAACTATGTTGCACCAATCAAGTGCCCATTCAATCGGCTGTGTTACAGCTTGTGCTTCCCAATCAAGTACCAGCATAGCTTCTTCACCATATGCACCAATTGTTCTACAGAAGTGCTGTGCTTCATCTTTTGCTCTGTTCCTTTCGGGTCTAGCAAAATGATAGAAGCCGTACAGCTGGTCGTTCCCTAACATCTCAATATACTTCTTCATCATAGGGTCAACAAATGTTCTGCCCTCAGTAGCTTTCATTATAATAAAGTCATAATCAGAAAAGTTAGGTATCTTGTATTTATTATGATGGGAAATATCACAGCCCTTGAGCTTACTTTTTACTGCCATCCTTTACCTCACTAGATGTTTCACGTGAAACATTTTCATTAACGCTAACGTAGTGCTCTCTCTTAATAGCACCAGCCTTATCTACAATAGCTTCACCAATTACGAAACAAGCAGCAAGACCAATACCAGCAAGAGCTACAGTGTCGTTATTAAGAACAAGTGCTACTAATGATATTACAAGCCCAATAACAGCTACAATAAACTTTCTACTCATGTACTTCGTCTTCATAATCTATGTCTCCTATTTTGTGGTCTTGTTTGTACTTGTGTAAGTTCTCATTCTTTGCTTTCCAATAATAAAAACCTACTCCTATTGATGCAAGTGCAAACAATCTTTCAATTAGTGTTACAAGGGGTGCGCTATCATGTGCGATGAACGTATATATTAGTGTGCTCACTCCTACGACACCACACATGATTAACAGCAACCAAAGTAAAATCTTTGAAGTTTCTTTACTCCTTCTCTTTCTCATATTGGCTCATCCTCTGTTCCAAGAGAGCTATGCGCTGGTCGTTCTCTGATAGTTTATCTACCTTTTTCTCCAACTGTTCAAGTCTGTAGTTAGTCAGCTTGCTTGTTGCTAATACTCCGACACCAGCACCAGCCAGTGAGAAAAAGCCACTTATGAATAATTGAAGTATATCACTTGGCATAGTCGCATACTCCTTTGACTTTTACTTTACTTTTATGTTATAATAAAAAGTTGATTTTGTCAAGATATTGTGATATAATTTACGAGAAAGGAAATATATAGTATGGGTGAGTTTTATGATGGAACTAAACTATTGTCAATGACTGACCTAAATGGAGCACTCCCCGAGTTATACCTAACTACTGGAAATCGTTCCATAGGTAAAACGACATGGTTTAACCGCTACGCTGTAAAGCGTTGGAAAGAAAAGCATAGAAAATTTTGCTTAGTGTATCGTTGGAACTATGAGCTATGTGATTGTGCTGATAAGTTCTTCAAAGATATACAAAGGTTGTTCTTTCAAGAAGATGAAATGACAGAGAAACGTAGAGCTAATGGTATCTTCGTTGAACTATTTCTCAATGAACAATCTTGCGGATACTGCGTTACACTTAATAATGCTGACAGTTTGAAGAAGTTCTCTCATTTATTATCAGATGTTGATATGATTATATTTGATGAATTTCAAAGTGAGAATGAGCACTATTGTACTAATGAGATTAGTAAACTTCTTTCTATCCATACTTCTATAGCAAGGGGTAATGGCGAACAAGTTAGGAGAGTACCAGTGTTCATGCTTTCAAACAAGGTTAGTATCATTAACCCTTATTTCCTTTCACTTGGTATTTCTGATAGATTGAAAGATGACACTAAGTACCTTAGAGGGGATGGCTTTGTATTAGAGCAAACATTTATGGATAATGTAGCTCAGATGCAATTAGCCAGCGGTTTCAACAAGGCTTTCAAGAATGAGAACTATGTTGCGTACTCGGCTATGAACGTTTATCTTAATGATAAGACAGCATTCATTGAAAGACCACAAGGTACATCTAATTACATCGCTACTATTAGAAATAATGATACAGACTATGCTGTAAGATATTATCCCAAGGCTGGTCTGTACTACATGGATAAGAATACAGACAATGACTTCAAAGTAAAGCTATCATTCAACCCCAACAGTCATGAAGCAAACTATGTCATGGTTGGGGTGAACAACCCGTACATCTCTATGCTGAGAAGTATCTTTGAAAGAGGGCTGTTTAGGTTTAAGAACCAAGAGTGCAAGAGTGCTTTCTTTGAAATGCTCCGCTATACTATATAAGTCTATTCGTATCGTCATCTTGTAATCATCGAGGGTGTGTAGAAACAGCTGTTAACTCAGTCCACCTAGATTATTCAGTATGTTGCTGGGGCTATGAGTGATGATATTGTGAATAGAACAAGGGTGATAGATGAAGTTCTACCACCCTTTTTATATGTCTCTTAATGTGAAATCTACTTCTTTAAGGATTACACCACCCTTGATACACATCGGTACAAGCTTTGATGGTACTGTAAGTCCTACTTTGAAATCGTCTAATGTTCTTGGTTTTTCTATGAAATCTTTGTACTTTTCTTTTTGCTTATCTGTTAACTGATTTTCCTCTCCCATTGATGCAAGTAATAATTCTTTACATGAGTTTGGCATGCCAGCACATTTTATGTTGTAATATGGTTTGTCAATTGGTTTGAGGTCTTCATGTGTTACGTGTTCTACGTATGTCTTTTGTCTTATGAACTTAGCTATATCCCAACAACTCTCTAACTTCCATGCACAGAAATCTGTTTCACTAACTCGTATTCCTTTTATCTCACTTGGTGGTAGGTCACAGTGTATGCTATCTGTGTCTGCATATTTGAAACCATGCTTGTCTACACCATAGAAGTTCTTTTGAGCTGCACGTATCGTAAAGTTTCTTGAGTAAGATGTGATAGCTGAACCACATGCTATATAAACAGGGTCTTTGTTCATCTCTGCAACCACATTGTATTTCAATGCTTCATCCTCTGCTACTTCTGCATATTTGAATGAACTTATCATACTGGTTGCCAGCTTGCCATACAAATTGTTGAGGAATAGTTTTGCTTCTGTTCGTTTTGCTCCTTTGTTTTCCATTTTTATCTTTTTGTATTTGTCTATGTAATCATCGAATACACCCTTATCTGCAAAGAACCAGCAACCATCTAGTATCTCAAAGTCATATAGGTCGTAGTGTTCTAGGAGTAACTGATAGTCTGTGCATGTCAATGTGAGTTCAACAATTGTGTCTTGTATGTTTCCCTCTTTGTCGTAAAATCTGCTGTAGTATTTTCCGTCTTTCTTGTTATATACGTCTGACGTTTCAAGCATTTCAGTAGCTTTGTATCTGATGTTGTGCTTTATCTGTATGAATGGTAGCTTGCCATGCTTTAGGTAAAATCTACAGCGTATGCGAATAAAGAAATATCTGTTCTTGAGTAGTGCTTGCTTTGGTATCTCTGACCCTTTCCAAAAGTAGGGCTTACCAAGGGGATATACGTTACCACTTTGTGAGTGCATCATTGAGGGATATAATGAGTTGACATCTGCTGTTGTTCCGTTACGATATATGTTACCACTTGCACCCTTGACTAAATAGCACCAGCCACCTCGATATGATTTTCGTATGTATTCATCAGCATTGGATGAGCCGTATGTTTCTTGGTCTAGTTCTATGGTTTCTAGTTTTGGAAAGAATACACCCCAATCATACTTACCTTTCATCTTCTTAAATTCTGCTAAGCAACATGCACCGATTGTAAGTTTGTCATGACCCTCTGAGAACATAATGTTGAGGGCTTCTTTTAATACAAGTACGTCATTCTTTATGTACTCTTTCTCGTTATCTGTTATCTCACAACCAGCATATCTGTAACCCTCATATTCCATGTCTAGCTTTTGATGTTCTGTCTTAAATGCTTTTCCTATTTCCTTGAGTGTAAATGGGAGAAGTTTAAGGCTGTCTTTGAGAGTGTATATGTGAGAGTGATACTTGAACTCTATAGTGTACCACTGACCCATTGATGATATGGAGTATATTACTTCTCTTTCTCGTAAATCTTTTCTGTCTTTGAATGTCAGTTCTGTTTCTGATATGTATTCTAGTCCTTGCTTGAAGTTCTTCTGTGTAATGAGGAATGACAACCAAAAGTTTCCATCGAATTTTAAATTGTGATAGTATAGTACAGCATCTTCATCTTGAAAATCTAAGTAGTCTAATGTGTCATCAAGTGAATGGAAGACTAGTGGTTTATCACTGTCGAGAGCTACTAAAGCACTTGCCCATGCTTCGGTGTGGTCTTGACCCTCGTACACTGTAGTCTCTAAGTCTGCACTATAGATTTTCACTCTCCGTAGTATTCCCTTTCTGCTTGTTCAGCTAATTCATCTGCTCTCTTTTGTATCTGTTGCATTATAGCAAATAACTGTTGAACTGTTTCTTCAAAGTTAATTGTTATGTCACTGGGTGGTACTAAGGTAACAGCTATATCATAGTCTAATTCTACATTGTCAACTATGGCTTGTGCTATTATCTTTTTAGGAATACCATTTGCATTTATTTCTTGTAATTGTGTTTTCAATGTCCAATAAGCATCATCAATTTCACTTCTTCTATGGTCTGCTATTGATGCAAGTTTTCCACCCTCATGACCAGTTCCCTCTTTGTTGTCTGCTATATAGCTTATAGTTGTTTGATATATTCTATCTATTCTTGCTTCAAAATCGTTTATGGCATTTTCTGCTGACTGTTCGTCTAGGTCTTCGGTTGCTGGTGGTGTCTGCATATTATCATCTCGGCTAGTATGTTCGTAGTCTTGCTCTATGTATTGTTTTGCTAAATCTTCAATGTCTATAGGGTTTTCACCTTTTTCTATTTGCTGTTTATTTATTCTGTCTATTATCTTTTGGTATGTTTTAGTGTGCTGTCTCTTTGTTATTTGTTCCCCTAGCACTTTAAGTGCTCTATACATCTGTTGGCGAACATTATTTTTCTTAGCCATTATACCCTCCCACTATGTTTCACGTGAAACATTTTATAATTTCATCTATATCATAATACACTGGTGGTCGATTGAGTAAACAATCCCCATACTCTGTGATATGATAAAATTTACATTGATTACAGTTTATGTGCTGTTGACATTCGTACCTCAATATTGCCATAGCTCTTTTGATTGCTTGTTCATCTTCTTTTCTCATATTATAACTCCAATAATGCTATACCAAACCAGCATACAGCCATCCAAAATACAAACAATGAAACAAATATCCATATTACATCCCAATTTACATTTTTCATGCCTTTACCTCGTTGTTATTATCTCCCATAGTTTATCATTATACCGCAATAAATTATAAATATCCATATAACTGTTGTAATGACTAACCCAATTAACGTTAATAGTTTTCTAATCATATACGACATCCTCTTAATACTACTTCATCAACAAATTCTTTGTTCTCTTTAAAATCGATTACATATACTTCGTCATAATGTAATGCTAGATGGTTTGCTACATCTATTGTCCTTAGTTTGCTCCAATCGTGCGCATATCGTATATCAGCTATATATCTTTCTCCATCATCTGAATAGTTAATACATATTATCATGTGGTTTCTCCTTTCATTGTTTCACGTGAAACATTATATTAACTGTTTTATTATATCTTCATATTTATCTATGGAATAAAATGTATAACCACTTTCAAACAATATCTCTGTTGCACCATCAGTGCGCTTAACAGCACCCGCTATATTATTTTTGAAAATTATACCTACTTCATTATTGTGATTGTGAACTACTATATAGTTTTTATCCATATTTGTTACCGCCTTTCCGTATAAACTATTTAAGTGTAACTTTGCAAATCTTTTTAAATCGGGTGATGGTGTAGACATCATTGTTTTCATTGCGCTATATTCACTGTCAGTATCAACATATATGTTAAAGCACATAGCTCTTGCATTTTCTTCAATTCTCATTTAATTCCTCACTTTCTGATAAAAAACACCCCAACACCACTGAGGTGCTGAGGTGCTTTGCGACTATGCCATGTTTATTATCTTTGTTTAATTATACGAGTGAGCAAGTAAGAACTGTCTTTCCAGCAAAGTTCTTGCTAGGAATGAGATTGAGCTGAATGCCCCACTGTTCTCCACTTTCGTGCATCTCATCCCAAATGCCCTTAAAGCTGTTCCAAAATGGAGTTGAACCAGTGTAGTACTTATCTCCATTTCCATCAATGATAAGATAATTGTTGTAATCAACATCCTCTGATGCTTCATTATGGATAGCGATTACTGCAAAATCTACTACATTGTCGATAATAGCCTTGCCACCATTAGCAATAGCTCCCTCTGCTAAATCATTAAGCTTGGTTGCGTTTCCAAGGTCTTTGAACATTACTCTCTCTTTTGCTGTGAGTTCTCTTGATGCTTCTGCGATTGTTGCTGTGTAGTTACTTTCTGTTTTCTTCTTTGCCATGATTTTGTTCTCCTTTTCTTATTAGTTTGCTGAAACTGGTTTACGTGTTGTTGGGTCAAGCTCTATAGCTGATGCAAGGAAATCTGACATTTCCATACCAAACAACTTGTGGATAACCTCTGCACTCTCAATGCGGATAAGTACTTCACCCTCTTCAAGAGACTTTACAACAGCCTTGTTGAGCTTCTTTGCATCTCCAGTAAGGTCTTTGGAAAGTACAAGCTCCTTTGTTGTAATCTCGTCTGTTGCTGTGTTGATGACTTTGACTGTTGCCTTTGTTCCATCAATTCCTCTTGTTACCATTTCTTTTCTCATAGGTTTGTTCTCCTTTCTTGGTTTTATTTGTATGAGAATGTTACTAGCACTATTGCTAGAGTACGCTGGGTAGGGTTTGCACCTACAATCGAGTAACCACTAAACTGTTTTACTATTTAAACTACCAGCGCTTATGATGTTTCACGTGAAACATTTTTTGGGAGAGGTGGACAGCTCTGTAAGTGTGATAGCCTATTTGGATGCTGTGGCTATTGGTTAGGGGCTGAATAAGACAGTTGCTGTCCACTCTTATATAGTACTACTTTTTGTTCAGTTTGTCAACAATGAATTTTCGAGATTTAGTTATCTTCAATGCTGTTTAGGTAGGTGTAAATTTCTTGAGCTATTATTCTAACGTAGCCATCAACTTGGCTGTTGTTAGAAACATAGGCAATGTTTTCAAGACAGTTTGCGATTGAAAGCAGTAGCTCTTTAAAATTATCATCCATGTTATTCTCCTTTCTTGTGCATATCGTCAATAGTTTTGAGTGCTCCAATGCCAAGTGATAGAGCTTCTTTGATTTCAAATTGTGTCCGTCTAGTCACTGGAATAAATGATAAGTAAATATTCATTATGTCGGACAAGTATTCCATCGCTGTTGTGTTGGTCATGTTGTCTCCTTTCTTAAAATTCTTTAATAGTTTCACGTGGAACATTTTTGGGCTTGCGTGTTCCAAGCGGAAGTACTAGCTTGTTTGTGGTGAGTAACCAGCTTGCTCTAGCTGGGTCACCGTGCCATACCTCGATAGCTTTTCCGTCTTTGGTTATTGTTCTGTAGTATTGTTTCATAGTGGTTTCTCCTTTCTTTGTGAGTTTATTGAAAGTAGTGGACTAGGCTGTGACACCTAGACCACCTACGCTGGTTAGATAAGAGCCAGCACTGCATTTTTAATTTTCATCAAGGCTTGGTACTTTGGCAAGTCGTATTCGTCAAGCTCGGATGGGTCACGCTTCACTGTTTCGTATTTAGTCTTCATACAAAGATTATCTGTTACCTCTGTTGTCCTCTCTCCATTTTCATCGAGGTATAACAAGTTGCCGTCTTTGTCTTTGCGCTGTTCAAACCCTACTTCTTTGTAGGTTTCTAGAATAGCATTTTCGCGATACTCAATGTCCTCGATAACGTTCTGAAGCATATCAAGCATAGCTTTCTTTTCCTCGATAGTTGCCTTAAAGTTGTTTGTGTTGTTCTTCATAGTGGTTTCTCCTTTTTATTGTTTTCTATGCCAGCCCTATTGCTGGGAGTGACTTGCTAAGCTGTGACACCTAGCAAGCCGAATAATCACTTGTTATAAAGTGTTTCCATCTTTTTAAGATGATGCTCAACTATGTAATGCGCTTCTCCAACCTCATCCATGTAGTGACCAGTAAAGTTGTAAACATGTGAGCCAGCATAATCATACTTTTCGAGCTGGTCAAGATTTGTTAAAATTGCTTTAAACCTTGGATTGCCAGCGTATGTGTTCTTTAGTCTAATAAGGGTCACGCTGTACTTCCATGAGCCTATGCTATTAGATGCTGTTACTAAGTAAGATGAAACATTATCAAATTGTCTTGTCATTGTGGTTTCTCCTTTTCTTTGTGTGATTGGTTGTTATTGTTCCTATGTTTCACGTGAAACAATTTAATAGTTACTTTTTGATGTGATTAAACCAATCCCTACAATTTAAAACTTCCAATAATTCCATTGATAAAGGGTCAAGTCTTACAACATTGTCAACACCAGCTTTAAACCAAATAGTAACGACGTCTTTATCGTCTGTCCATAATCCATCTGTTTCATAATCATAGCTGTTATCTGTTCTATCTAACATACAATAAATGTAATTTATTTCACGCTTCATAGTGGTTACTCCTTTTCTTGGAATGTTTCACGTGAAACATAGAAACAATAACTCACTCGATATTCAGTTGTCAAGGTGCATTGACCAAGCCTTATCGCTTTAGTGCGGTAAAGTATTTCTTCGACCACTCCCGATGTTTCACGTGAAACGTGAACGGATGTTCGGGAACGTCTGTTCTTATTGCCTAGAGCTAGGCTTGGACTGGTTAAGGTGTTCGGTGTGTACCCTGTTCCTTAACTCTATATATACTATACACCCTATGCACCGATTTG
>Ga0326513_10001413_pt1 | contig 18904 bp, 12 predicted proteins | sample 2_2465_0518_D_FD_203654 | JGI IMG/M metagenome (GOLD analysis project Ga0326513, IMG submission 203654) | Bovine rumen microbial communities from UC Davis, California, United States - 2_2465_0518 | ecosystem: Host-associated > Mammals > Digestive system > Stomach > Rumen | place: USA... | reverse complement strand
CCGACCGATGCGCATCGATAAGCTTCAGGGCGCAAGATGCAAGTATGCCACTGTTGATGAATGGCTTTCCGGAGATATTCGGGAAGACGTCGTTGGCGCTCTGGAACAAAGCGCATCGAAACTGGACGACTGGCTCATTATTGCCGTGAGTTCTGAAGGCTGTGTCCGAAATGGTCCCGGCGATACAATCAAAATGGAATTGCTGGACATTCTGAAAGAAGAATACATCAATCCGCATGTATCGATCTGGTGGTACTGTCTTGATGACACAAAGGAACTCAAGGATCCGCAGATGTGGATCAAGGCAAATCCGAATCTTGGCGCAACGGTCAGTTATGAGACCTATAAGCTCGAACTGGAGCGTGCTGAGAAAAATGGGTCAGTTTACAACGACACCCTCGCGAAACGATTTGGAATTCCGACCGAGGGTTATACCTATTTCTTTACCTATGAAGAGACCCTGCCGCATCGACCACAGTACTTCGATGGTATGACATGCGCGATGGGCATGGACCTCTCTCAGGGAGACGACTTCTGTGCATTTACGTTTCTATTTCCGCTTCCAGGAATTGGGTTTGGCGTAAAGGCGAGAAGTTATATAACGTCCTATACGTACCAGAAATTACCAAGGGCTCTGCAGACCGAGTATCAGAAGTTTATTCGGGAAGGCAGCTTGGTCGTCATGGATTCGACGGTTTTGGATATCGGCGACGTATACGAAGATATATACCAGTTTATAGACGATAAGAAATACAACGTCTTGTGTCTGGGATACGACCCATATAATGCGCCTGTATTCATTAACCGCTGGCAAATTGACAATGGTCCTTACGGAATCGAAAAGGTACCACAGGGTGTAAAGACAGAATCAGTCCCTCTTGGCGAAATCAAAATCCTTTCAGAACGAAGACAGCTTCTCTTTGATGAGGAGATCATGATGTTCTGTATGGGACACTGTATTGCCATGGAGGATAACAATGGTAACCGTAAGCTCATGAAGAAGCGGCGTGAGGAGAAGATCGATAACGTCGCAGCTTTGCTTGACGCTTATGTTGCATACAAATTGAATAAGGACATGTTTGATTAAAAAACAGGAGGAAAAACTGATGTATAACAATGACTACATCATCGCTGTTGATGAAAACGGTCAGCCTTACATCGCGCATGCAACTTCTAGTGCTGCCGGAATATACGGAAAAGGTATCCTTGGTAAAATTAAAGGTAGGCTTGAATGGGGAAGTAAAACCGGGAAAAAACCGAAATATAAAGAAAAGATTCCTATTGGCAATGGACTTTATCGTTATGTGTATGATACCGCCAAGAAAGCATGGGGTTCTAGGGCTGGACGCTGGATCGACTCTCATGACGCCGGTATCAGCGAGCGTCTGATGGCAAATCGTCAGCGTCGTAAAGCGAAACAGGCCGATAAAGCAGGTCGTCATGAGGAAGCTGAAGCGCGTCGCGGAAAAGCTATGTCTCTTTATAGAGAAAGTAAAGAAGAAGGCGCGAGGGCTAGACGAACTCTTGCTGCTGCACCGAAGAGAGCTTGGGGTTCAAAAGTCGGGCGCTTTATCGATGAACACGATGCTGGTATTAGTGAGCGTCTGATGGCAAATTATTATAGACGTAAAGCTAAGAAATCTGATAAATCCGGACGCCATCAGGATGCTGATAATTATAGGTCAAGAGCCATGTCTCTTTATAGAGAAGGTAAAGATGAAGGCGCCGCCGTTCGTGAAAGACTTAGAAATCTTACAACTCGTAAAAAAAAGTAAGTAATTCTGAAGTTTCGACTGATCATAACACAAGCGCTGTGTCAACGACATCTTCTGTTTCGTCGACTTCTTCCAATAAGCCCAGTAAGCCTAAGATTCCGAGCTATTCAAACGTTAGTGATGAATACCTTCTGGATATGGGGTCAAATAGTGGAATTAATGTTCAAAGTTTTGCGAGTGCTCAGGATAAACTTCGAACCGCGCAAAGAGCAGTGACCAAAGCTCGCAGTGCTCAGGAAAAATCTTCCGCACAGAGGCAGCTGAAAGATGCACAGGCAGAATATGATCGTCAGAGAAAGAAATTGATTGATGATATTAATAAAGCTTAACTTATAATCATTCTCGGAGGTGATTCCATTGCCCACATTGGGTGAACGTATTCAAAAGGCTTGGAACGCCTTTCGAAACAAAGATCCCACTGTAAAAACGCGGGATTATACCTATTATTCCTATAATACATCTTACAGGCCGGATCAGCGCCCAATGAAGTCGGGCGGGGAACGGTCTATTATTGCGCCTATTTTAAACCGCATTGCCGTCGATTGTGCAGCGATTGATATTCGCCATGTTATGCTCGATGAGTTTGATCGTTACAAAGAGGATGTAAAAGACGAACTTAATAGCATTCTTACGCTGGAAGCCAACATCGATCAGTCCGCCAGGGAATTCAAGCAGGATGTATATATGTCCATGCTCGATGAAGGTTATGTCGCGGTATGCCCAATTACGGCTGATGTCAATTATACAACACAGGCCGTCAACCGGATTAAAACCGCGAGAGTCGGAAAAATTCTCTCCTGGTATCCAAAAGACATTGATGTTGAGCTTTATAACGAAGAGACCGGAAAGAAAGAAACCATTCGGATGCCAAAGAAATTCTGTCTGATTGTACAGAATCCTTTCTACGCTATCATGAACGCACCAAACTCTGTGATGGCCAGACTTCGCAAAAAGCTCGCTCTGCTTGATAAACAGGATGAGAAATCTGCTTCCGGCAAGCTCGACATGATTATTCAGCTTCCGTATTCCACACGGCATGAAACGCAGCAGCAGAGAGCCAAGGAACGTCAGCACGACCTTGAAGTGCAGCTGAATAACTCCAAGTATGGCATTGGCTATATTGATGCCTCGGAAAAGATCATTCAGCTTGGACGCCCTATTGACAGTAATTTGCAAGCACAGATCGACAGCCTTACCAAACAGCTACACGATCAGCTCGGCGTTAGTGCTGAGATTCTGAACGGTAATGCAAATGAAATGGCGAAGATGAATTATGTGACAAACATTCTTGAGCCGATTGTTACGAAATTCGTCGATGAGATGAAACGTAAATGGCTCACACCAACCGCTCGTACTCAGGGACATTCCATTATGTCCTTCCACAACCCATTCCGTCTGGTACCGGTAACGCAGGTCGCGGGTCTTGGCGATACGCTGCTGCGTAACACGATCCTGACGCCGAACGAGATGAGAGGCATTCTCGGCTTTAAACCGTCTGAACAGGAAGGCGCCGATGAGCTCTCGAATCCGAATATGCCGATCGACATGCAGGGCAGTGGAGAAGAGTACGATGAAGAATCCGAAGAGCAGCTTCCCGAAGAAGAACCGCCGAGACGGTAAAATCAAAATGGAAGTAACTCTCAGTAACACAGGAGGTCATGCGAATCATGGCAAGATATAAAGGCTATGATTTCTGCGGCTGGGCCACTCGGAATGATCTCCGATGCAGTGACGGCCGCACAATTCGAAGCGGTGCGTTTGCCCATCAAGACGGAGCCAAGGTTCCGCTTGTATGGGGACACAACCACGATAGCCCTGAGGCAGTTCTCGGACATGGATTTCTGGAGAACAGACCTGAGGGTGTTTTTATTTATGGCTACTTCAATGACAGCGACCTGGCCCAGGCCGCAAAACGCGATGTAGAACATGGAGATATCACATCACTTTCTATCTGGGCAAATCAGCTGAAACAGAAGGGCGGCGACGTTCTTCACGGTTCCATTAAAGAAGTAAGTCTTGTGCTTGCTGGAGCCAATATGGGCGCACAGATTACCTATCCGGTAATTGCCCACGGTGATGACGTCGAAACGCTGACAGATGAAGCCTATATCACCATGGGTGACGAATATGGTCATATTCTGACACATGCTGACGACTCGGAAGATGACGAAGATGAAGGAGAAAACGATATGGATGACAATAAGACGATCCAGGATGTTATTGACACCATGGATGACGATCAGCTGAAAGTCATGTCGTATCTGATTGCCAAGGCCGCTTCCGGCGATCTTGACGGTGAGATTTCCCATGATGATATGGACGACGATGACGATGTTGATGTTGATGTTGATGGAAAGACCGTTCAGGACGTTCTTGACACCATGGATGACGACCAGCTGGCAGTTGTCGAGTATCTCGTCGAGCAGGCTGCAGAAGATGCCGACGACGATGACGACGATGAAATTGAGCATGATGACATGGACGATGATTATGACGACGACGAACCGACAGTCGAAGATATTCTTGACACCATGGACGAAGATCAGCTGGCCGTTGTCGATTATCTGATTGATACTGCCATTGACGATGCTCTCGACGAGGTACTGGATGATGAAGACCTCGAACACAACGATTTTGGAGGAGACGAAATGAACTTCAACGCTTTTGAAGGCGGTTATGATACCGCAAATGTTCTGACCCATTCTGATCAGATGGACATTATTAAGGATGCTAAAGAGTATGGCACGCTGAAAGAAGCTCTCAGAGCCTATGCTTCCGATAATGAGCTTCAGCACGACGGCCTTGCTCCGGTGAGTGGCTTTACTTCTTATCCGTCCGGTCAGACTCCCGCCGGTGTGGATGCACTGTTCCCCGAGTGGCATGACGTGCGCCCCGGCGCTCCTGAGATTGTTACCAATGACCAGGCGTGGGTGAAGGCTGTTCTGAATAAGGTTCACAGAAGCCCGTTCAGCCGGATCCGTACTTCCCAGGTTGACCTTCGCGAGATCGAAGGTATCCGTGCAAAGGGTTACCAGAAGGGTAAGGAGAAGACCCTGGCTGATAACTACAACGTTGCCAAGCGTACTACCGAGCCTCAGACCATCTACGCCAAGAGTGCTCTGAACCGTGATGACGTTGTGGATATTACCGACTTCGACTATGTCGAGTATCAGTACAAGATCGACCGCATGCAGCTCGAGAAGGAGCTGGCTCGCGCGATCCTGATCGGCGACGGCCGTGACGCTGCTTCTGACGACAAGATCAACGAAGAGCGTATCCGTCCTATCTGGACCGACAATCAGATCTTCACGATCCGTAAGACCATTAATGCCACCGCCGCTGACAATGACCCCGGCTTTGGCACCAACTACGTCTATGCCCAGGCCGTTGAGGAAGCTATCCTTGATGCCAAGATTGATTATCGCGGAAGCGGCAACATGGACATGTTCTGCAGCCAGCGCTTCTTCAACAAGATCCAGCTTGCGAAGGACCTGAACGGCCGCCGCATCTACACCAATAAGGGCGAACTCACTTCTGCCCTGGATGTTAACGGCGTGTATAACGTTCCCGAGTTCGAGAATATGACCCGTACCGTTGGCTCTGGCGCTTCTGCCAAGACCTATCGTCTGCTGGCCATCATCGGCAACCTGAACGACTATAACATCGGTGCTACCAAGGGTGGCGAAATCACCCACTTCACCGACTTTGACATCGACTTTAACCAGCTCAAGAGCCTGATCGAGACCCGTGTCTCCGGTGCGAATACCCGTATCTACAGCTTCATCGTTCTGGAAGAGGAAGTCGCATAATCTAAATTCATAAACCGCCAGTCGGCGGGAATCTGAATTACAAATTCAAAATGGAAGTGATTGCGTGAAATTTTACGGACCTGTCGGTTTTGTGGAAGTCGTTGAGAAGCGTCCCGGCGTCAAAACGACCGAACCGGTTGAGTATTCCTATGCCGGGGATGTTCTGAGGCGTAGTCTGCGCTATCAGGCAGGGGAGAGTGTTAATGATACGATCACACCTTCCCAGCAGATTTCAATTCTGGCGGATCCGTATGCCCGCAGTCACGTCGGTTCCATGAAATATGTCAAGTGGATGGGTACTGCATGGAAAATCTCTGAGATTGAAGTTCAGTACCCTCGACTGATCCTGACGCTAGGAGGCGCATACAATGGAGCGACGGTCAGATCTTCTGATTCAGGAGCTTAAGGACCTGCTCGGCACGGATGAGGTGTACTTTCAGCCTTCCTATGACGCCGGATTGGATAATGGGAACGGCGAAAGTTATATTTTCACCGGAATTGATTATCCATGTTTCATCATGGAACGTACAACTGCATATCAGCCCAGGGCCAACGACAGAAATTATCTGTTCCGCCCTGGGTATCAAGTAACTTATATCAACCGAGATGAACCCGACCCCGATATGCTTGAGAGGGTCATGCAACATTTCGGACATTGCCAGTATCAGAGACATATGGTGCGGGACAATCTCCATCACGATGTCTTCATGATCTATTACTAATTGGAGGTAACAAAAATGGCTAAATTGGTATGGGACCAGGTAGGCGAAAAGACCTACGAAACCGGTACAAAGCAGGGCGTACTGTATGTACAGTCCTCTGACGGTAGTTATCCCGCAGGCGTTGCATGGAATGGCCTGACTTCTGTTTCTGAGTCTCCTGACGGAGGCGACGCCAACGATATTTATGCCGATGATATCAAATACCTCGTTCTGCGTGGTGTTGAGAACTTCGGCGGCACGATCGAAGCTTATACTTATCCCGATGAGTTTGCCGAGTGCGACGGCTCCGCTTCCCTTATGGACGGTGTTACGATCGGCCAGCAGCCCCGTAAGACTTTCGGCTTCAGCTATGTTTCCACGATCGGTAATGACACCGAACTGGACGAACATGGCTACAAGATTCACCTGATCTACGGCGCTTCCGCTTCTCCGTCCGAGCGTTCCTACGAGACGATCAATGATAGTCCGGAACCGATCCAGTTCAGCTGGGAGTTCACGACCGTTCCCGTTCCCGTGGCCGGACACAAGGCCACTTCCCTTCTTATTATTGATTCTACCAAGTTCCCGAAGGGCGAGAACGGCGCGAAGAATGCAAAGCTGCAGGCTCTGGAAGATGCTCTGTACGGTACTGCACAGACGGAACCCCATCTTCCGCTGCCTAGTGAAGTCGTTACGCTTCTGACCTAATATTTTAATTATTGGGAGGCTGTCTGAAATATGACAGCCTCTCTTTTTTATATTTGAAAGGAGAACAAAATCATGCTGCACAAGAAAATTACCTATACCAACTTTGACGGTAAAGAAGAAACCGTCGACGCTTATTTCAACCTCAATAAGACCGAATGCATCGATCTGAACCTCGAATACGAAGACGAGGGCGGTCTGGTCGGTCATCTGAAGGGTCTTATTAAAGATTCTGAAGGCGGCGAAATCCGTCAGAAGCCGGCGGTCGACTTTGTGAAACTGCTGGTCAACAAAGCTTATGGCGTCCGTCCGAAAGATGATCCATCCCTCTTTCTGAAGGAAGATGACAACGGCCGCCCCTTGATTACGAAATTTAAGCAGTCCGCCGCATATGACAAGTATGTCTATGGTCTGCTTTCAGGTGAGGAATCCCTCGATGAGTTTGCCGAAAACGTTATGCCCGCTGTGAGCGCCGAACAGAAGGCTGAAGCTGCCAAAATGATGCAGCAGGAAGGCCTTGGTGAGCTTATCCAGATGCCCAAGCCCTGATAAATCAAAATGCCACTCCCGATTCACATTCCGGAGAAAGAACTATTTGACGAGGGCACCGGCAAATTTATTACTGTAAAGGAAACAAATATTGTCCTGGAGCACTCTCTGATCAGTATTTCGAATTGGGAATCAAAATGGCACAAACCATATCTTTCTTCGGAACAGAAAACGCCTGAAGAATTTATATCCTATCTTCAGTGCATGTGCCTTACAAAAAATGTTAATCCGAATGTGTTTTATACGTTTGACGCAGAAAATTTAAAGAAGGTTGCTGAGTACATTACAAATCCGATGACAGCAACAACCTTTAAGCGGCAAGATCAGAAAAAAAGCAGGGAAATCATTACCAGTGAACTGATCTATTTCTGGATGACAAACTTTCAGATTCCATTTGATCCCTGCGAAAAATGGCATATAAACCGTCTATTAACGCTGATTGAAATCGCGTCCATCAAGAATCAGCCGCCGAAAAAAATGGGAAAACGTGAAGCTGCTCAGCAGAGGGCGGCTCTGAATGCTTCCAGAAGAGCGAAGTATAACACAAGAGGATAAGGAGAAAAAGTCATGATCCGGTGCAAAGTAAAAGGTGATTTCAAGAATACCTATAATCTTCTTGAACGATTCAGAAAACTGGATTTTGACAGTATGATGGAAAAGTATGCGGAAGAGGGGGTTGAGGCTCTCGCTTCCGCTACTCCAAAGCGCACAGGAAAGACCGCGGCGTCCTGGAGCTATGAAATTGTAAAAGAACGCGGAAGAATGTCAATCTACTGGACGAACGACAATATGAGCGACGGTGTTCCAATTGCCGTCATTATCGAATACGGTCATGGGACCGGCTGGGGAAGTTATGTCCAGGGACGTCATTATATTTCACCGGCCATTCAGCCGATTTTTGACAAAATATCAGAAGAAGTCCGGAAGGAGGTTTCTAAGAGTCGATGAATACCGGAACATCTACCGTTGACGAACGCATTGTAGAAATGCGCATTGACAATGAGAAATTCGAAGCGGGTGCAAAGAAAACCATTGGTATTCTTGAAAGTCTCGATCGAAGCCTCAAGGGACTTGGAGAAAATAATGTCGACGGCTTTGAACAAATTGAACAATCGCTTGATAAAGTAACTAACCGATTCTCGGCGTTTGGCATTGCCGGCGATCAGATCATGCGCAATCTGACCAATAAGGCGATGGAACTTGTCAGTCAGTTGCGATACATGTCGACAGCACTGACAACACAGCAGATCGGTGCCGGCTGGGATAAATATGCCGGAAAAGTCGAGGCCGTACAGACTATTATGGCCGCGACAAATAACCTGGTTGGCGAAGGACTTGATTGGGCCAATCAGGAAGAACAGCTTGCCGGTGTTACGGAGCAGCTCGAGAGACTGACATGGTTTGCCGATGAAACTTCGTATAGTTTCTCGGACATGGTTAATAACGTCGGTAAATTTACCGCCGCCGGTCGTGGACTTGAGGAATCGGTCACTGCCATGCAGGGTATTTCAACCTGGGCGGCCATCTCAGGTGGAAGACCTGCTGAGGCCGGACGCGCCATGTATAACCTCTCACAGGCGTTGGGGCTTGGCGCGGTAACGCAGATTGACTGGAAATCCATTGAGCTTGCCAATATGGCAACCTATGAGTTCAAGCAGCAAGTTATTGACGTAGCTGAGAAGATGCATACGCTTCAAAAAGTTTCGGAAAATACTTGGGAAACTGCCGAAGGTCACACTGTAACCCTTGAATCGTTTCGTGAAAATCTTAAAGATAAGTGGTTCACATCTGATGTATTGCTCGAAGTTTTAAATAATTACGGCGGCTTTGCTCAACTTGTTGCTGATGTTCAGGATACTTTCGAGTATGACAGTGCTACATACGTTCTTAAAGATCTTAAGAATTATGAAAAGATGCTGGATGGCGATAAAGAAGCCACCGAAGATCTTCAGGCAAGTGCGAAGGAACTTGGAGTTACGATCGATGATTTAAAAGTCGCTTTTGATGAAATGCTCAAGCCTGAATATGATCTTGGTCGAAGGGCGTTTCAGGCTGCGCAGGAAGCTAAGACGTTCCAGGAAGCCATCGATGCCACCAGGGACGCCGTCAGCACAAAGTGGATGGATGTTTTCGAAGAGCTGTTCGGAAACTATCTTGAAGCAAAAGAGCTTTGGACGAAAATGTCCGAAGTCATGTGGAACATCTTCGCGCGTCCTGTCGATCATCTGCTTGAAGTGATCAGAGGTTCCGGAGGTTATCTGGATCCTGATGGAGTTCCACACGAGTTCTCAGAGGGAATTGGCGGAGCTGCAGGAACTACAGAAGTCCTTGAAGATCGTCTTGCCGCTGTAGGAAAGACGATGGACGATCTTGAAAAAGCTTTCAAAAAGACCACGAGTGCAATCGCCGTCGAAGAAATAATTAAAGGCTATGGATCTTTTGAAGAAGCTTTAAAACATGGAGCGTTTACGCTTGAGCAGTTTCAGAAAGCTCTTGGTGAACTTGATGATAGCTTCGATTCGAGTAAACCGACGACGCTGAACCGTGCTTTGAATAAAGTAGGGAAAACTGCAAAAGATTTCGAAAAAGCTCTTCGCGAAGCCATGGAACCAAAAGAGGTTGTTCGGGCTCTTGAAAAATATTCAAGTCTTGAAGACGCTTTTCGTAACGGTGCGATTTCTGTCGAAGATTTCAAGGCCGCACTTAACAGCCTCGGTATCGATAGCGAAAATGTAACCGAAGATATTCAGGAAACTGTCAAATCTGGCGTCGGTAATATCGCTCAAATGCGCGAACTTGCTCTGGAAGTTCTCAGAGGAGATCATGGCGCCGGCGATAAGCGACTTGCCTGGTATGAGAGTATGGGTCTCGATCCGGAGCTCATGCAGGCGATGGTTGGTGACCTTAGAAACATTGCACGTGCGGGTCTCGATGATGATTACCTTATGGAAATCATGGAGCTGTATTATCAGACAAATAATCTGAAGGCCCGGCTCGGTTATGAAACATTCGCAGAGTATCTCGCTAGCTGCATGGGTTCCACCGAAGAGTATGTCTATGACATGAATACTATGTCGAACGAGGCTGAACAAATCTATGCCAGTCTCTTCGGCAGCGGCGTTCTTGATGAAGAAGGCCAGCTAATTTCTGCGGGGGAACTTTTCCGAAAAAGCCTTACAAATTTGCTGGAGGCACTTGAAAACTTCGGCGATACATTCGACACGGTTTTCATGAAGGTGTTCGGCGGCGGATGGGATCGAGACACCGATCAGCTCGCGACTATGAGCGACGGGTTCTTTACGCTCACTGCCGCGTTTTATTCGTTTAGTACAAAAGTTAAAGAAATCAGTAAAAGTGAATCGCTGGCGAGTTTTCTTGAAGCGATTTTCTCTATTATTCGAATTATCGGAAAGACTCTTGGTATTGTAATCAAGATTGCGAAAACCGGACTTTCTATTATATTTAAGCTTTTGTCTCCGATTTTTAATCTGGCGAATCATATTTTCAGTCTTATTATAACGGGAATCGATGGGATCAGCCGTACTATTGATAGAAGCGGCATTCTCGATATTATCAGCGATTTTGGCGATAGGATTGTAAAATATATTGAAAAGCCGATCGATAAGATTAATAAAGTTATTGACACGCTTGTTAACGCATTCAAAGAAGGGTTTAGTGAGGGAGGCATCGCGAGCGGTCTACAGAACATGATGGATTCGCTTGACGAACTTTTCGCCGATCATCCAGTTCTCCTGGCAGTTATTCACGCGCTTGCTACGGCTTTCGGTTTCCTTAAAAATGTAATTGCAGGTCTGGCACTTGCGCTTGGTAGTATTTTCGGCGGCGCTGTCATGATCGTGGTCGCAGCATTTCAGAAGCTTGGCGAGTGGTTCGGTCAACTTGTTACCTGGGCCAAGACGTCAGATGTAATGACCGGTATCTGGACTGCACTCACGACCGCGTTCGAGAAATTCGGAAATGTTGTAAAACGTGTTTATGGTTATGCTGAAGAGGGCTATGCTGAAGGCGGGTTTGCCGGAGCTCTCAGCGCCGTTGCTGACAGTTTTGAGCGCGGAGTAACACGCTTGGTTCCCGGCGGAGAGAAACTGATCGAGATATTTAAATCGGTTAAAGCTGCTGTTCGTGGACTGTTTTCGAGAAAAGTTGTCGATGAAAATGGCGTTGAGCAGGAAATTGATACTACCGAGGAAGAACTTCTTACTCTCGAAGAGACATTTGCGTCAAGAGGCGGTTTCTTTGCGAACCTTATCAGAGGTGCCGGCGGAGACGAAGAGGCACAGGAAGAGGTCAAAGAAGGCGTAGGCGGTCTTGTTGAAAGTGCCTGGCAGGGATTCCTTGAAAAACTCAGAGAAATTCGTATCAGTGATGTCATCAGTGCTTTACGACTTGGTGTCATCGCAAACGTCTTACTTAAAGTCGGACACGGCCTTAACATTATTAATGGTCTTGCGGATAATATTGCAGATATTCCAGATCGATTTAACGATTTGATGAAAGATCTCGGTCAGACATTCCGTTCATTGTCTGTAAATTTTCAGATGACGGCAATCAAGCAGCTCGGCGTTGGTATTCTCTTGATCGCGGGCTCTATTTGGATTTTGTCCAAGATTCCGAAAGAAGAATTTGAAAGAGCATCGTCAACAGTTCTGGCAATTATTCTGTTGCTGTCATTGCTGATTAAAGTCATGATGGGTCCGGCAGCGTTGTTTATTAAGCAGATGCCATATTTCCCGGCGTTTGGACTTGCGCTGATCGGATTTGCAGCGATCATCGGTACAATTGGATCAACGGCTTTGATTCTAGCTTTAATTTCCAGGTTCGTTGGAACTGAGCATTTGAAGGCTGCTATAATTGCTGTTGGAGCAATTTTAGGAGCCATTGGTCTTATCATGACTATTCTTATGGTTTACGCCAAGAAGAGTGGATTCGATCCTTATACGTTCAAATGGCTTGGGCAGATGATGAAGGGCATCGGCCTTGGAATGATTGGTATTGCCCTAGCGGTTCAGATGTTGATGATTCCAGTTCTTGCATTCAGTTTGGTACTCAAATTTGCCAGAGGAAAAGCCGGTGTTGGTAAATTTCTTTTGGCAGTTGGCGCTGTTGCGGCAATTTTAGGTGCTATCGCAGTACTTCTTCGAGTTTTAATATCTTCAGTTAAAGGTTTCAGGAAAAACGGACAGATTAATCAGATCGGAACGTTTATGATCAAAATCGCAGCAAGTTTGTTGATCATGGCATTGGCTCTTCAAATGATGACGATGCCGATTCTGATTTTAGCGGCAGCACAAAAAGTACTAAAATTCAACGTAAAAGGAATCATTGGTGCGTTTGCCATACTTGGTGCTGTTGCTGGAATGATTGCGCTTATGCTGGCAATTTTCGGCGCGATCATGTCTAAGAAAAAAGCTGCTGAAATTAAAGCAGTTGGTAATTATCTGTTAAAATTAGCCGGTTCGCTGGTTCTGATGTCGTTTGCAATGTCCGTTCTAACAGTTCCGATCATAGCAATTGCAAATCTGTGCGAGCGACTGGACGATCTGCAAATTCTGAAATCGCTCGGAATTCTGGTTGGAATACTCGTTATTTTCTCAGTGCTTATTGGAATACTTAGTAAAGTTATTCTTAAAAACAATGGATCAGAAAACGCATCAAGATTGGGCGAGGGAATTCTGAAAATAGCAAAGGCCATTATGGTTCTATCGTTAGCCGCTCTGTTCCTGGCCCCTGCCATTATTTTAATATCTGGCGCTATTGCAGCATTCACTTATGTTCTTGGCAGAATGGACGATGCGCATTGGGTCGTATTTGAACAAGGCCTCGAACGCCTTGGTAAATTTAGCACTAAATTGATGAAGTTTGGTATAGCATTAGGCATTGTTGGTCTTGCGGCGACACTTACGGGTACCGGAATCATTGCCATGGCTGGCGGCATTCTGCTTCTTGCAGCGGCGATTAGTATTCTGATGGTCGCAGCTCCAAATATTGTAGACGCATTTCAATCTCTGGCTAACATGGACTGGAAAACATTGGGCGATGGTGCTGGTAAGTTCATATTAATTCTTGGCGGATTGCTCATTGCTTTGACTATGATTAGTCTGACAGCAAAGAGACTATCTACTATCCTTGGTGGCGGTCTATTCGCTCGTGCCGGATCCGGTTTCCTCGGTGCTATGAAAAAGATCGTTGACGGAATGCGAAACGGTGTAAGCAACGGATTCACAAAGACTATTGAATTTCTAAAAGATGAAAAGAATAAAGCTGCTCTTCTAGACGCTCTTAAAGTTCTGATTATTCTTGGTGCGACATATGCTGCAGGTTTGATGCCAACCTTTGCCGATGTTATTGTTGGCGGCGTTGTAAATTTGCTTAACAGTGTGGCGGATGCGATTAGGAATAATGCTGAGGGCATTGTTGATGCTATTAATAATATTGTCGAAGCCGCCTGTGTCGTTGGCGCAGGTCTGATAGATAGCGTTTTCGGTACTAATTACATGAAGACGCTGAACGAAAACGATGAAGCACTAGATAAAACTAGACGAACTGTATTAAAAGTAGTAGGAGCATTTGGACTTATAAAAGCCGCACATCCGTTTGAATTACTTAAAGCAGTTCTTGGAAAAGGCAAAGGCGGCGGCGATGAAGGTGTTCTCGGTAGTCTTGGTGATATTATAGACACGGCCGGTAATGTTAATGACAAGTTTAATACTCTTAAAGATCTTCTCGATAAAGATGATGGTGTCATCGCTACGTTTAATAAATTAAAAGAAGTCCACTCTCAAACCGATGAGATCATGGAAGGTCTTACTGGGTCTACAGAAAGTTATCTTACAACGATGATGGGCGCTGTTCTTCCATATGTTTTGGCTGCTGCTGCTATAGCTGCTATCGTGAAGGGCATGCATGATCTTGAAGAAGGAACCGGTTGGTGGGCACATGCTGGTGAAGCCGAAAAAGAAAATGATGTAGAAATTTTTGGCGAAGAAGCCGATACTGCTGAAAAGAAAGTTGAGAAATTAGAGGATGTATTCGCTAGATATAATGAATTATTAGATGCTAAAGAAGCAGCAACGAATGCTTATGCCGAGGCCTCGCCAGATGCTGATTTAGATCAGTTATTAGCCGATTTGGAAGCTGCTTCTCAAGCGGTTCAAGATTATAGTTTGACATATCAAGAGAGTTTTTCACGTCTTGCACGAGAAATCAGTGATGCAACTGGTGAAAAATATAGCACGGTATTTAAGCAGCTTATGGACGGAACTATCGAATCGAACGAAGCATATCAAACATGGCTTGAATCAGTAAAGCAAGCTGAAGAAGAAGCCGCCGCAAGTTCACGTGATTATGTTGCCGAACTTGCAGAAATGAAAACCTCCATAGACGCGATAAATGATAGCCGTGATAGAACCTTTAAATCTATGGAATATAGTAAACTACTTGAAGAAGGCGCGGCAGCGATGAATATAACTGTCGGTGAACTTCGTCAAATGGTTGATGAATATTCACAGGTAGAAGACTCGGCATCGGGGGCTGCGACGGGTAGCGCTGAAGCAACGACCGAATTAACGGATTCGTTATCAGAAGTTACTACAACGGCTACCGAAGCGACAGATACGGTAAGCGGACTATTTGATTTATTTACTAATGTTAGAGAAAATGGTATAGCGGGAATCGATCTAAATTCGTTTCTGGGTAGTACTGGACTTGATAAGAACGCTCTTGCTAGTGCATTAGGGCTTGATGATCCAAACGCAGCAAGAGAACAACTTAAAAATTGGTTTAGCCCTCTAGGAGATACCGATTGGCTCGATCAAGTCTCAACCGATGATCTTAAATCTATAGGTACGAATATTATTAATGGTATTGCTGATGGAGCAAATTCTTCAGAAGCTTCAAGCGGATTAACTTCTGTATTAGAGAAATATGGAGATATTATTCCTGATACTCTCAAACAGCGTCTTGGTATCGAATCTCCTTCTACTGTTATGCGTGACGAGGTTGGGCAGTATATTCCGGCCGGCATTGGAGCTGGTATTGACAAGTACTGGTATACAGCCGTTAATCCTTTGTACAAGCTTATGGACGAAATGAGTTATGCTTTTCATAATATTCGAGAGAAATTTGTTGGGCATGGCGCTCAGATCGTCCAAGGAATTATCGATGGTATTCAGGCTAACTATCTCGCCGCACGTCAGGTTGCAGTTGGTCTTGCCGATACGATCAACGAAGGATTGCGAGACGAACTCGATATGCATTCGCCATCGAGAACCATGTACGAAAATGGTGTTAATATTGTTAAAGGCGTCAGCGAAGGCATGTCGGATGAAGTGTCAGCGAGTCTGTGGGGCACTAGAGATATAAGCGACAGTCTGACTGATTTTCTTTATGATCAGACGAAAAAAGTTGTTAAAGTATTCAGTATTCTGAATGTTGGCGCAGCAATGCGAATGAAGCAAACCAGAAAAGAGATTTTTGAAGGTCTTGGTGAAGCACCGGAGGACTACATTCTCGCGCTTGAGCGTCTTGCACTGAAGGAACAGGAAGTTCAGAATCAGATTGAACTAACGCCGAAAACAAGAGACGACGAGAAACAAAGATTAGAGAGAATTAATCAGATTTATGATCAATTAGGTAGTGTGTTGTTACCAGAACTGGCGTACAAGCTCGGAATCACCACCGAAGCTTTTTATGCACAGTTGGAAGCTGCCAATGGTAACATCTTTGAAATTAAAGCCATGCAGGAGTATCTTGCTCAGTATGCTCAGACGGCGGAAGATCTTCGTTTAGTTGACACGTCGATTCCCGCAGAAGAGGCTACACGATCTGCCGATAATATGTATACAGGAATTACAGATCCGTTCGAGCAAATTGATGCAGTCTTTGATACATATGGTGCAGAGGCCGCTTATGGTCTTGTGCGAGGTATCCTGGAGAATATTTATCAGGCTTATCAGAGTGGTTCAGATCTCGCAGCAGCATTAGAAAATGGTTTTACAGAGTATTTGAAGATCGAATCTCCGTCTCGTGTCTTTGCAGAACTTGCCCGTTATATTCCGCTTGGAATCGGCAAGGGAATTGATCAGGAATCCGATTCGGCAATCAGTTCTGTTGTCGTACTTAGTGACGCTCTTATGGATGCCATTATGCAGTCTATGGCAATGGTTTCGGCGGTCGCAGATGAAGATTTTGAGTTTACTCCGAGGATTACACCCGTTGTGGATCTGACCGATGTCGATTCTGCAGCAAGTTATATGGGTGGAATGTTTAGCGAAAACTATGGCATGTCTGCTCAGATGTCCAGTGCGATTAGTAAACGTATGGCTACCGCAGAACGTATTGCTTCCAATATGGCGACTACACAAACGATTAATAACGGAGATAATATTACATTCAACATTTATCAGCAGCCCGGCGAAGATGCAAATGCTCTTGCTGATGCTGTGCTTGCCAGAATGAATACTCGTCTGGCGAGAAGAGGAGCGGCGTTCGGTTAATCCGGGCGCTTCTCCTTATTTTAAAGTCATAATTTATAAACCGTTCTAAACGAACGCGATTTCTCATTTCAAATTCAAAATGGAAGTAAGGAGGTGCTCGCCAGGTGATTATCTGGGCAGGTACTAGCAATAAAGACGTCGGGATGATCGTTGAGCACTATCCTCGCGTTATCATCCCGCAGCGTCTTCAAGAAATTCAGCAGGTTCCTGGTCGGAATGACGCCATTGTTCTTCCGACCGGAGCCTTTCAAAACTATGAGCAACAGTATCAGGTATTTTTAGATGCCAAATATATCGGCGGTCTTGAACAGGCCATGCCGAAAGTTATCGACTGGCTGCTCGGCAACGAGGGCTATCATCGTCTGGAAGACAGCTATTTTCCGGATGTTTATCGTATGGCATATTATAGCGGCGGCAGTGAATTTGTCAGTATGTTTAACGAATATGGCGAAGGAACTCTGTCGTTTAACTGTGCTCCCGAAAAGTATTATAAATTCGGTGAGCGTGAAATAATTCTTGAAAAAAATCAGGTGCTGAGAAATCCGAGTGCTTTCGCAGCGCTTCCTCTTATTTATATTACTGGAAATAGTGCTTTGAGCGGCACTTTGTCATTTAATGGCAATATTGTCACGATTACAGAAGTACCGGCTTCGGCAACTATTGACGTGAAGGCTCATCGTATTTATAACGGCGCAGTCAGTTACAGCAATAAACTCAGCGGCTCCTATGACGATCTGAAACTTGGAAAAGAAACAGAAATTACATGGAGCGGTGGTATTCGGACCGTTAAATTGATTCCGAGGTGGTGGACGATATGATTCCGATTCTCTTCGAATATGACGAAACTGATTTTACCACCCATGGAATCGGCGATCTCGTAGACTGTCTCGAATGTAAAGCGAAGCAGACGTCCGAAGGCGAATATGAGATGTCTTTTAGTTATCCGGCAAGCGGTGAACTTTTTAGTGAATTACAAAATGGCAGAATTGTACTTGCAAAAGTCAATGACTACCAGGATCCGCAGTGCTTTCGTATTTATGGAATTGAAAGCGGTCTCAACCAAACCGTAACGGTCAATTGTCAGCATATTAGCTATGATATGGCAAATTATCCGGTCAAAATCTTCAAGGATCAACTTAGTCCGGCGCAGGCAATTGCAACCTTAAAGAAAAACATTCTTCCAATCAATAGCGGAACAGCTGAGTCGTTTCCGTTTACTATTTCGGGCTATCAGATTCAGGGGTTTAATTCTCAGCGCGCCTATACTCGTGGCGAATATGTTATTAATGGCGGTTATACATGGCAGGCGATCGAGGATATTCCTGCAGGAAAAGTGTTTGATCAAGACCAGTGGACGGCACTGGAAAAATTTAATGTTGAATCGCCGAAGAATGTCAGAGAAGTTCTTCTGGATGGCGATGACAGTATTCTTGGTCTTTATGGCGGAGATATAGTATTTGATAATATGTCCGTCAGCATTGAAAAGACAGCAGGCCTGGATCGCGGTGTTACTATTGAATATGGTGTTGACCTGGTGGATTTTAGTCAGGATAAGAACATTACAGAAATGGTAACGGGTGTCTTGCCATATTGGAAAGGCAGCATTCGAGGTTCTGGAAACGGTTCTCTCGGAAATCGTTTCGAAGTATATACCGGAGATCAGTTTGAAGAAGGATATACGTACTATACCAGAAACCCGACATACACTCCGACCAGTGATACCAGTTTTAATCTCGAAAAAACATATTATATTCAATCTGGAAACACATATTCGGGCATTACGCTCGACGACATGGATTTTAAACCCGATGTAACGTATTATGAATCGGCTGGATTTGGTTATATTCCGA
>Ga0326513_10001412_pt1 | contig 18925 bp, 17 predicted proteins | sample 2_2465_0518_D_FD_203654 | JGI IMG/M metagenome (GOLD analysis project Ga0326513, IMG submission 203654) | Bovine rumen microbial communities from UC Davis, California, United States - 2_2465_0518 | ecosystem: Host-associated > Mammals > Digestive system > Stomach > Rumen | place: USA... | reverse complement strand
AATATGATATTATTTTTATTGTTCAGTGCGACTAATGTTTGATAATACAATTTGCCGTCATTCGCAATAAAATCACTTATAAAACAAAATTAATTTGATGCGGTTGCCGTGGTTTTTTTACAAATAATTTGGTAAATATGAAAAAATGTTGTAATTTTGCAGTCGCATTTCGGAAAAGCATTTTTTTTGAAATGCCGCGGTGGTGGAATCGGTAGACACGCCAGACTTAAAATCTTGTGGACATTTTGTCCGTGCGGGTTCAAGTCCCGCCCGCGGTACTCAATGGGATATGGTAAACTCCATGTCTCTTTTTTTTATTAACATATCAAGTCTGCCTTCCCATGAAATATATCAAGCAATATGCTTTAGGCGTATTACTTGGCATTGCGACTATTTCGCAATTATATGCACAAAGTGAATACAATCCGGTTGATACAACTTCTACAAAGTCGGCTGACTCAACATGTGTCGGTGATAGTCTGATAAAATTAGCCTATAGTTATCTCGGCAAGAGTTATGCTTATGGGGCATCAGGTCCAAATTCTTTTGATTGTTCGGGTTTTACTCAATTCATATATTCTCATTTTGGTATTCAACTGCCTCATTCATCGGCTGCACAAGCATTAGAAGGCAAGAAAGTAAAAGGAGGTGTAAGCAATTTTCGAAAAGGCGACTTGGTCTTCTTTGGCGGCAGACGCAATACAAAAACGTATGGTCATGTGGGCATATTTGTTGATGCCGACACCACTAAAAACACTTTTTCTTTTATCCATGCCTCTCATTCCGGAGTTGTAGTATCGCAATCTGATGATCCTTATTACAAAACGCGATATATCGGAATATCTCGCTTATTATTAGATATTTATCCTCTCAATGATTCAATAGAAGATGTTATAGTTTCAGATTTTGTTGACACTATTGTGGTTGATGTTGATACAGCGGATGTAGAATTGGAAAATAATGATTATAGCAATAACGGTTTGAGTGATGATAAACAGAACAGTGATAATCAAGTTGATGCACAGCCTGCTGACCAGCCTGTTTATCATGTTATCCGATCCGGCGATACATTATATTCTCTTGCTCGACACTATGGCACGACAGTTGACAAGATATGTCAACTTAATTCTATGAGTGCAAAAAAAACTTTGCACATAGGCAAAGTTCTCCGTGTAAAATAATCCTTTTGGTAATCCAATAACTCTATTGTTTACCACCATGTTACGCGGGCATTAGTGCTTTGCGTACTATTTTTGTCGTATTTGAGGTCTGCGAGCATTGAGGCGTTCACACCGATATGGAAATTGTATGTCTTATAAGGTCCGAAAGGAACAAATGAGGCGGTCATTGTCCAGCAGTGCAAGTCGCGTCGGACATTGAAATTAGTGTAAGTGAATTGTTTGGCATCAAAATCATAACCTGTTGATGCGCTTAATGACCAACCTTTGCCTAACATCAATGTTCCGTTGAAAGACAAATTGTGGGTAAACTTCATCTTATAATACATCTTATCGTAGTCGAATACTGAACTCTGACCATAGCGTATTGTATAAGAGGCAGTTATCGACCAGCGAATATCTGTTTTGGTATAACCATCGTTGCCGACCTCTACTTTTTTATCAGTGTTTTTAGGTGGAATATTCTTGGGGTCAGCAGTGTTGGGGTCATAGGTCGGGTCGTAATTAGGGTCGTTAGGGTCGGTTGATGGTGTGCCATCGCTTGGTGCTTCGTTTTTCTTGTTTTTTGCACCGGTAATCCATGATTTGATTATGTCGTTGTCGAGAGTATATGAAAAAGAAGTGCTCGTGCCGAGAAAATGTGGAAAACGTCCATGCTCCCAATATAGTTTGTTGACACGTACGGGTCTGCCTGATTCTGTAAGTCCGTACATATAAGGGTCGAAATCGCCTGATAAATTGAGAGTATAATTTTTAGGTAATTTGATGCGCATGCTAAGACGGAACATATTCCACCTCATACTATCGGCGATAAAATTATAGCCGCCGGAAAGTTTCAAATCGTCGATGAGTGATATCACTTTATAAGGTTCTTTGCCGGTCGTGTCGCGGTCGTTGCGAATTTTCATCTCAATGTTGTTGCCTAACGAGAAATTGAGCGAACCTTGTGCGCCTTGTGATGGTACGCCATACATGGCTCCTTGATACCTATTGTAAGTAATAGTTTCATATTGAGTGTTGCCATCATTATCAATATAAGGCGACTCATACCTACCATAGTAGCCAAACCATGAATTACCGAAGTCTGGGTGATAACTAAATGAAAGCGAGGGCGTTAAGACATGGCGAACACGGTCGATTTTATCGCCGAACCATTTGCGAATAGGGGTGTAGAACACATATAGTTTGGTTGATGCCGTCAGACTTGTGTTGAAATCCCATACTCGATAGAATCCATTTGTAGTGTCGGTAACCACCTTATTCTGCTCTTCGTCGAACGATTTGTTTTGCCTTTGGAAATACCAGCGTTCGGTATAGGTGATTGACGGTGATAAGTTGAGATATTTAAATAGAGTCCATGAGGCTGTTATCGGGATATTATGTTTCACACCTGTTTGCCAATCGCGCAAAAAATTGCTATGCAGGATTTTGTATTCCTTATTAGTGGTACTAATTTTGGTATTCATGGTGTATTGAAGAGAAATCTTCTCGTACCATTTAGTTTTGCCGACAGGCTTTTTGCGTTTGAAGGGGTAGATACGGCTCATATTGACAGCGAGGTCAGGTAGTGTGAGAGTGATAGTTGAGTCTTTGGTACGTTGGTTGACAAGTGCACTCATGGTTATGCTCCATGGGCTGTCGGGGAAACGTTGAGTATAGTTGACGCTTGACGATTTGGTGTTTTCGGAATTGACCTGACCATTATAGTAAGCATTGATGTCGCTCCGATTATAACCTGATGTAGAGAAGTTTACGGATGCGGAAAAGGTGCTGTAGAGGCTTGCCTTAGAGTCTTGTGAGTGCGACCAGCGGATTTGGAGGTTAGTACTCTTGGTATATGTTGGCATATCGCGCTCACCGGTAACATCAGAACGATAACTGACATCTATATTGCCACGGAATTTGTAGCGTTTTACGTATTTCGAGCGTGCTTGAATTGCCCATGTTCCTTTGGTGTAGATATCGCCGGTGAGTTCGAGATCGAAATAGTCGTTGATGGCAAAATAATAACCTAATCCGCGCAGATAAAAACCGCGAGTGAAGTCGTCGCCGTAGGATGGCATGATAAGACCTGACGAGTATTTGGTGGTGAAGGGGAAGAAACCGAATGGGATAGCGATAGGCAATGGCACATCGCCCACCACCATATAGGCGGGACCTGTGGCTATATAATCGCCGGGCTTGACGCGAGCCTTGGTTAAAGCAAGGTAGAAGTGTGGATTGTCGGTATCGTCGCATGTGGTGTAACGTCCGCCTGCCATATACATCTCATCTTCGTTACCTGCTTTTTTGGTGCGTTCGGAGATGATATAACCCTCGCCTTGTTTGGTTACAGTATGTCGGATATAGCCTTTTTGAGTCTTGATGTTATAGGTCATCTCGTTTGACTCATATTGTTCGCCACCTTCAGAAAAGACCGGTTTGCCGACAATATCGCCAACACTGTCTGTAACCCCTCGTGCATATACGGTGTTGCTATCCATTTTGACGCGGATATAAGCCGATTGCAGTTCCATATTTTTATATTTAATGTCGCCAGAACCATGCAAATAGGCTGTTCCATTGGCATATAAGACTACAGAATCGCTTGCTGAATAGTCAATACGAGCGTCAATGGTTCTCTTGGATTTGCGTTGGGCAATAGAATCGGCTTGCGCCTGACGTATGGAATCACGTCGTGCACGTTCGGCAATGAGTGAGTCGCGATGCGACATAACGGGACGAATAATAGAGTCGGTTGCCAGAGAATCAATTATTGCGATAGCCGTATCATTCAGTGTTTTAGAAATAGAATCATTGGTGATTGTAGCAGGTCGTAAAGTTGTAGTGCCGGCAACAGAATTTGTAGTTTGACCATATATAGTCAATGGGTTAACTAAAAAAAAGACTATTGCAAGCACTGCTTGCAACAATCCATGAAGTCTGAAATCAAACTTTGTTGAGTTGGCTATATGTGGGTTATTGATTAACGTATAAATGATTCAGATTGTCTTATTTTCCGCCAAAAATAGATATGTTGATATATCGTTTTGGATTTTTCTTGATGTCGGTAATCAGCGTGTCGGCACTTACTATTGTTTGGTTAATCTTGTTGTACATTGTTTTGTCGTTGAGTAGCAGACCGAGAGTACCATCGGTTGAATTGGCTGCTTGTGTGATTTGTTGGATATTGTAGATTGTAGAATCTATTTTGCCTGCCATACCTTCGATATCTAAAGTGTCAATTTTGGTACTGATAGAATTGACATGTGCCATGGTTGATTTGGCATCTGCAATCACAACTTTTGCATCATTGACAATAGGAGGCACATCGGTGTTGACAATTTTTTTGAGTTTGTTGGACGTAACTGTCAGATCTTGAATGGCATTATCGGCATTGGCGAGGATATTTTTTACATGATCGCCCTCTACCTGACCTTTTAGTATAAGAACTATAGAATCAATATCGTTGATAGTATGGTTAAGGTCGGCAAGCATACCGTTTTGCAGTTGGTCCAATAGACCACCTTCAATAGCAGTAGGTATAGTATCGTCGGGTTGATAGAACTCTTCTGCTTGTGCAAGTCGCAATTCGATTGCTGCACCACCGAGCAAACCATCGGCAATAAGTGTCATCTCCGAACCTTTGGGAAGGCGGATATCTTTATTGATAACAACCGATACGGTAAATGGCTCAGGACGTGTAAAATCGTAGTCGATTTGACTTACTTGTCCTACTTTGTAGCCCCGAATATATACAGGTGATGAGGTCTCTAATGAATTGAGATTTTCAAATTGTCCGACATAAGTGCGCATAGGCGAAAAGATATTCAGACCTTTGAGAAAATTCATGCCAAAATAGAGTAGGAAAATGGCAACTATCAGTACTAAGCCTATTTTTAGTTCACGAGTGTATTTCATATTTGCAATAGTTATCGTTGTTATTTCATTTTACGAGCGTCTTCAACTTTGACTTTTTTACCATTCACGAAAGCAACAATAAAGCAGTCGGGGAATTTCTTTTTTATATTCTGCTGAAATTTAGATATTTCAGCATAGTCGTTGGTCTCGCCAATAGTATATTTATACCAGTTGTTTTCTAAATAGTAACTCATGTTTTTCTCACCTTTAAATGTTGGATCACCGGCTTTCAGTGGTTGAGTTACGGCGAAACACTGAACCTTATAAATTGGTAAATTCTCCTTTACTGCAGGTTTATTTTCTGCTTGCTTATTTTCAGCAGGTTTAGTTTTTTCTGCTTGTTTGTTTTCAGCAGGTTTGGTTTTCTCTGCTTGTTTGTTTTCAGCAGGTTTGGCTTTTTCTGCCTGTTTGTTTTCGGCAGGTTTGGCTTTTTCTGCCTGCTTGTTTTCAACAGGTTGGGTTTTCTCTGCTGGTTTGTTTTCGGCAGGTTTAGTTTGCTTTTGTTGTTGATTATTAGTGGTTTGTTCTTCTGGCTTGCCACTTTTCTTTTCAATCTCATGCTTATAATCAACGAAAGCATTAAACAGTGCAAGTGCTATTTTATTTTGTCCGGTTGTTGAAGCAAGGAAATCTTGTTCGGCAGCGTTGGTGATAAATCCCATTTCAACTAATACGCTTGGGCATGATGACTTATGCAGAACCCAAAAACCTGCTTGACGAACGTTGCGGTCGATGCGTCCAGCCGTTGAGCAGAGTTCTTTTTGTGCGCGAGAAGCGTAGTCAAGACTCTTGTCAACATATTGGTCTTGCATAAATTCAAACATAATATATGAATCGACCGAATTAGGGTTGAATCCTTGATATGTCTTTTGGTAGCCGTCTTCGAGCAACATTACGGCGTTTTCGCGCATTGCCACATCAAGATTTGACTGTGTTTTGTTCAGACCGAGTGTAAACACTTCTGCGCCAGCCACTGATTTGGCTTCAGCCGAGTTGGTGTGGATACAAATGAAGAGGTCGGCTTTGTTGCGGTTAACTATATCTGCTCGTTCTTGCAGAGGCAGAAAGACATCTGTTTTGCGCGTATATACAACTTTCACGTCAGGGCAATCGTTTTCTATCATTTTGCCTAAAGCAAGTGCAACAGCGAGATTGAGTGTCTTTTCGTTGATTTTAGTTCCTAATGCGCCAGGGTCTTTTCCACCATGTCCGGCATCAATTACAACGGTGAATGTCGCAGATGAGTTAGGTGCAGCCCATGCGAAATAGGTTAGGCTGAAAAGACAGATGATTAGTAAAAAATAGCGTTTCATACTATTGTTAGATATTTATATTTAGAAGGTTTGACATTATAATTTAGGAAGTTACAATTTTTGTGCCACGCATGTAATGGCTTCTATTCTTTCCATCTGAAAGCCATGAAGATTTGGATTGCCACGTAAAGAATAATCATTGCTACCCATGAATTGGAATTAGTGTACATCATGTATGCACCTATTCCAAGCGTCAGTGAAGACATGAAATTTATTCTATGCAATCGGCTTATTCGAATATCTGTTGTACGGTTTTTCCATGCTATCATGAATGCTTGCACAATGATAATCAGTGCGCCGGCAGCCATGAACCAGAAGTCGATGCTGATATCTCGAAAGTCAAGTATTGCTGCTGTGATGACTAACAGGCAACCGCTTATGGTCATGCATGCATCTAATGGATGGTCAATAAACTTCATTTTATTTTTCTTCATCGATGAGATAAATATCCTCGCCGTCCTCTTTCATCAGATATTGTTCGCGAGCAAATTTCTCAAGGTTATCTTTGTTGGTTTCTAATTCGTTGATTTTTTGCTTATTGGCTTCTATACGCTGATTGTAATCGCCAATTTCTTGTTCTAAAACACGAATCTTGCGGCGTGTCTGAAATCTGTTGACAAGGCTATTGGGACCGCAGAATGTTAAGACGTTGGCAAAGATAATAATGGTGATAACATATTTGTTGAGCACCAGTTTCTTGAGCGTCAGAAGCAATGTTGAAGTTTTCATAGTTTTGTATATTCAGTAAAGGTGTGGTTATACGGATTTTTGTCGTCAGCCGATTGCTCTTGTTCGGATATTTTTTGCCAAACGGTAGGCTTTATTTCCGGAAAGAAAGTGTCGGCATCGTCCCATGTGTGATGAATATGAGTGATGTATAGTTTGTCGGTGAGCAGACCATCATTGTCCATAAACTGTTTGTAAACCATTCCGCCACCAATGACAAAATTTTCTTCATCAGGATTGGTCATTTCTACTGCTTGTTGGATACTATATGCAGTTTCTGCACCTTCGATATGTTCGCCCTCAATGTCGGTGATTACTATATTCCGTCGGTTGGGTAGAGGGTGGACGGGTAGTGAGAAATAGGTTCGTTTGCCCATAATGACGGTGTGCCCTGAAGTGATGGTCTTGAAATGCTTGAGGTCGTTGGGCAGATGGCATAATAAATCACCTTGTTTGCCTATTGCGTTATGTTGGTCGATTGCGACTATGATGCTAATCATGTGTTGTCTCAGTTTTTTTATACAGCCACTACACCTGCAATATGCGGATGCGGGTCGTAGTTGAGTAATAGAAAATCCTCGTATTGGAAATCGAAAATATTGTTAACGTTCGGATTGATAATCATTTGTGGTAACGGTCGCGGCTGACGTGTCAGTTGGAGTTTGACCTGCTCAATATGATTGGTGTAGATATGAGCGTCGCCTAAAGTATGAACAAAATCGCCTGCTTGAAGTCCGGTAACCTGTGCTACCATTTGCAGCAAGAGAGCGTATGAAGCAATGTTAAACGGAACTCCGAGAAACAGGTCGGCGCTGCGTTGATAGAGTTGCAGGCTCAACCTTCCATTAGCAACATAGAATTGAAACATGGTGTGGCATGGAGGCAGAGCCATGTCGTCTATTTGCGAAACATTCCATGCACTTACTATCATACGACGAGAGTCAGGATTGGTCTTAATGGTATCTATGACCTGACTAATCTGATCTGTCACGGTGCCATCATAGTTTTGCCAACTGCGCCACTGATGACCATATACAGGACCTAATTCACCATTTTGGTCAGCCCATTCATTCCAAATTCGAACGCCATGGTCTTGCAGATATTTTACATTCGTATCGCCTTGCAGAAACCACAATAGTTCGTAGATGATAGATTTTAAATGCAGTTTTTTCGTTGTGAGCAGTGGAAAGCCATCTTGCAGATTGAAACGCATTTGATGACCGAACACCGATATTGTGCCTGTGCCTGTTCGGTCATGCTTCAGTGTGCCTTCTTGCAGAACGCGATTTAAAAGTTCAAGATATTGTTTCATTGCCGTTTATAGAGGGTGATAGTTGTTTTTTTGTTTTTGAGTGCCTTACGGTCTTCAGGTGAAAGACTTAGTTCAGAGACATTCCGACCATTGAATGGCCATTTACATTCTAATGTAATTTCTTTATCGGTGAAATGCGTCATATCTGCCTGTCCAAAATTGGTGAACTCAAAATGTTGTTTTTGTCTTGACCATTCACCTGAATATGACAGGTCGTGATAGTCTTGCAGTTCAACTTGTTCAGTACCATTGAAAGTAAATTCCATGGTGTATTTCCAATTGCCGCCTAACACAAGGTGCATATTGACAGCAAACCTTACAGGGTCGTCTTCGCTATCAAGGATATAGATTTCCTCTGTTCCGTACCAATCGCCTACAGCGAGGTCGAATATCTGTGAGCAACCGCACAACATCAGCGTTGTTACTGTTAAGCACAAGGCTATCAGATAAGTTTGTATGCCTTTCATAACAATATATTTTTAGTAGAGGTTATATGTCGTTTTAAGTACCTTAAATTCTGTTCGGCGGTTGATTTGGTTGGCAATCTCTTGTTGTTCGGGTGTAAGGGTGTCAATAAACGTTTCGTCAAGGAGTTGTTCGATAGGTAAGAAATCATATTTTTTGTGCAATGCAGCATCAACGCGAACCGGTTGGTCTTCGCCGTAGCCTACAGGAGTGAGCCTATTTGGGTCGATACCGGCGTTAATAAGGTAGTTGACCACCGATTGCGCACGTTTTTCGGAAAGCACTTTATTGCTTTGTGCATCGCCAACTTTATCGGTATGGGCTGATAATTCAATAGTTATGTTAGGATTGTCGCTAAGCAGTTTGACCAGACCTTGCAGTTCGTTTTCCGATTCAGGAGTCAAATCCCATTTGGCAAATTCGTAGAACACATTGTTCATTGTTACCGGTTTGGAAATCGGTGAGAGCGAGAAGTCTTGCTTGAAAGTCTTGCTATCTTTTTGATTTTCAGTGGTTACCTCTTGTTTTTGATTTAGAAAGCCCCGTGCGCTTGCTAACATAACGTATTTGGTATCGGGATTGAGTTTGAGTTTGTATGAACCATCTTTGCGCACTTGCAATTTTGCATTAGTACCATCGTTGCCTATAAGTCTAATGATTCCGCCGTCAAGAGGTTCGCCGGAATTGTCGGTTATCTTACCTTCAAGAGTATAGACCAATTCGGGCAATTCAAAACTATATATCATATCGTAACCGCGTTTTTGATTGCGATTGGACGAGAAAAATCCTTTTTCAGTATTGCTCTCAAAGCATATTCCAAAATCGTCGCCCATAGAGTTAAAAGGCATTCCTAAATTGAATATGTCGGCAACGGAGTCGTGCATGACTGCTTTGAAAATATCTAAGCCGCCATAACCTGAATGTCCGTTTGAAGAAAAATAGAGTTCGCCATTTCCTCTATAGTACGGAAACATCTCGTCGTTGGCAGTATTGATATGTTCGCCGAGATTTTGGACGTTGAGCCACGTGCCATCTATTTGTTCAGCCATCCAGATATCTTTGCCACCAAACCCGTCGGGAGCGTCAGATACGAAATACAGAGTGTCGCCGTTAGCCGAGACTGAAGGGTGCCCGACACTGATTGTGCTGTCAAGAAATAGTTTTACCTCTTGCGGTTCGCCCCATTCACCGCCGGAACGAGTTGAACGAAAGATCTTCGAGCCGAAATCTATACCACGAATAGGTTTGGACCAAGTGAAATACATCGTTTTACCATCGGCTGTAAATGTGCACACGCCCATATCAGCGTCTTTCGAACCACCGACTTTAACTATTTGTCCCTCTTTCTTTTCGGCATTTTCATCTGTAGATTCCTCTTCCTCTTCATTGTAAAGTCCTTCAGGTTTTTCTATCTCTTCCCACTCACCTTTTGCATTTTTGCGTGTAGTGTATAATCCATTGATTGTTGTGCCGGTGATAGGACTATTCTGGCGAAGTTTCTTGGAGGCTTTTGTTCGATTGGATGTGAACATGATTGCGTCGCTATTATCTCCTATGAACATAGGTGAAAATGTGCTGTAACGCTTTTCGTTGAACTCTTTGGCTTCGCGTATTTTATAGCGGCTTGATTCTTTTTTCCATTCTGCTACATGTTCGCATGCGTACAAACCAGCCATGCCAACATAACTCTCAGGTTCTTGCTCAAGGTACGAACGATAAGTCTTGGCGGCATCGGAGTATTTACCCTGATATTGTAGGCACTGACCGAGGCGTAAGTAGGCAATAGGGTCGGGATACTTATTTTTGATGGCGTTCTGATAGCATTTGGCAGCGCGGGTGTTGTTGATGCGGCGATAGCACTCGCCTTGTTTGAAAGCGATTTCGGCACGTAGCGATTTTTGCTTCTGATTGATAGAACTGTAGATTTTCCTGTACATCTCAGCGGCAGCATTATATTCGCCAATTTCGTATCGCTTGTCAGCACGTTTGATACGTTGATTGACACCGCACGAAATGAGCATGGTGCCACAAAGCAAAAGAGTCAGAATATGTTGGAAATATTGTTTCATTGAGTTGTCTTAGATGCCGTGAAGACTATTGTTTAGTCAAGTTTGTGAACTACAAGACCGCTTCGCAGTTTAGGCTCGAACCATGTTGTCTTAGGCGGCATGATGTTGCCACTATCGGCTATGTCCATTAGTTGCTTCATCGTAACGGGATAGAGGGCAAGAGCCATACGCATTTCACCGCTGTCAACACGTCGCCGGAGTTCCTCTAATCCGCGTATTCCGCCCACAAAATCTATGCGCTTGTCAGAGCGCAAATCAGTAATGTTTAGTAATTGGTTGAAAATCAAGTTGGACGAGATAGTAACGTCAAGCACGCCTATCGGGTCAGCATCGTTGCAAAAGTCAGGTTTAGCAGTCAGAGAGTACCAACGATGGTTAAGATACATGCTGAAATTATGCAATCTTGTAGGATGATAAATTTCTGTACCTTTGTCTTCTACAATGAAATAATCTTTCAGACGTTGTAAAAACTCGCTGTCGGTCATGCCGTTCAAATCTTTGACTACACGATTGTAATCCATTATCTTGAGTTGGTCGTCGGGGAAACATACGGCAAGGAAATAATTATATTCTTCGTCGCCTCTATGGTTCGGATTTTGCAGTTTTTTCTCGTTTCCTACAAGAGCAGCGGCTGCCGAACGGTGATGCCCGTCGGCGATATACATATAGTCTATTTCGGCAAATATATCGGTTATTCTCTTAATTGTAGCATCATCGTTGATAACCCAAAAACGATGACCGATACCATCGTTGTCGGCAATGAAATCGTATTCAGGTTGGGTGGCAGCAATGCGTGTGATAATATCGGTGAGGTCTTTACGATGGCGGAAAGCGAAAAAGACAGGTTCCATGTTGGCATTAGTGGTGCGCACATGTTTCATGCGGTCTTCCTCTTTGTCGCGCCGTGTGAGTTCGTGTTTCTTTATCTTACCGTTCATGTATTCCTCAACAGATGCTGCCACAACAAATCCGTATTGTGTCCTGCCGTTCATTGTTTGTGCATAGAGATAGTAGCACTCTTTTGGGTCTTGAACGAGCCAACCATTGTCTTGGAAAAGTTGGAAATTATTGCGAGCCTTGTCATAAACTCGTGGGTCGTGTTCATCGGTGCCAACAGGAAAATCTATTTCGGGTTTGATAATATGATATAGCGACATTGGGTTGCCTTCGGCTTCTGCACGTGCCTCATCTGAATTGAGAACATCGTATGGACGACTTGACACTTTGGATGCGATATCTTTTGGAGGGCGTAATCCCTTAAAAGGTCTGATAACTGACATGTGGATAAGAAAAATTTGAGGTAATTATTTAGGTTCGTTACTCATTTGGCATGTGCCGTTGAATTGGGCATTGGCTTCAACAATAAGAGTGCGGGTGATAACATCACCGGTTAGACAGGCTGTTTGGCGCAAAACGAGCAATTCACTACAACTTACCTTGCCTTCTATTGTGCCTAAAATCTCAGCGTTTAGACAATCAATATTACCCAATATTACACCTTGCTGTCCAATGATAATCTTACCTTTGCTTATGACATCTCCCTCTATAGAACCATCTATACGGATATCATCATCGGTAGTTATATTACCTGTAACTTTGGTACCTTTGGTGAGCGAATTATATTGTGGTCCGCCGCCACCTTGTGTAGTTGTGTTTGCCATATAATGTGTGTTGTTAAAAAGTTAATGTTTGGAATAAGCAATAATCGGTTGCAAAATTACAAAAAAATAATATTTTTTCCAAATTAGCGTGCAAATAATTTGCTTATTAAGTCAGTGCGTCCGATTTTTCGCAAAGTTTGTATAATTTGTTGTCGATATTCGGCTTTATACCAGAAGAAAAATTGTCGTTGAGCAAGTTTCTGCTCTTTGGTGCGTGCGCAAAAAACGGGTTCAAGAGTGTAAGGGTGGTAACCTGAATAATATATCTCAGTAGCAAGAGTCATGGGGGTAGGAGTAAAATCCTGTACTTGTTCGAGATGGAAATCCATATTTTTAGTCAGTATGGCAAGTTCAGCCATATCTTCCAACGTACAGCCGGGGTGTGAAGAAATGAAGTATGGTATGATTTGTTGTTTTAGTTGGTGTTCGGCGTTGAGTTGGTCGAAAAATTTTTTGAACTTAGCAAAATTGCCGAATGGCGGTTTGCGCATTATTTTTAGCACTCGGTCGGACGTATGCTCGGGTGCTACTTTAAGCCTGCCTGAAACATGGTGTAAGATAAGTTCGCGAGCGTATTCGTCGGTTATGATATCATATCTGACACCGCTGCCTATAAATGATTTTTTGATTTCGGGAAGAGCGTCAACGGAATGATAAATATCAAGTAGAGGTTGCAAGTCGGTGTTAAGATTACGGCATATATTAGGTTGAATACACGAAGGTCTTGCGCATTTTTCGCATATCGACTTGTCTTTGCCACCTAATCTGTACATGTTGGCTGACGGACCTCCGAGGTCGGATAGATAGCCTTTAAAATCAGGTAGTTCGGTTATTTGTCTTACCTCGCGGAGTATAGACTCTTTGCTTCGTGAAGCGATAAATTTGCCTTGATGAGCGGAAATAGTGCAGAAAGCGCAACCACCGAAACAACCGCGGTGCAGATTGACCGAGAACTTGATCATTTCGTATGCCGGAATGGTTTTGCCCTTATATTTAGGGTGTGGCAAACGCATATACGGAAGGTCGAATGAAGCATCTATTTCAGGTGTGGTCATCGGTGGGTATGGAGGATTAACCACTACGTATTGCCGATTGACCTCTTGCACTAAATACGAGGCGTGCATACGATTGGATTCTTCCTCTATATGCCTAAAATTTTGAGCATATCGTTTCTTATCTTTCAAACAGACTTGATGCGAATTGAGTACAATCTGATTTTCATGCTGCGGTATATGGTTGGTCAGATATGCAGTTTGCGGAACATCGGTTATCTGCTCGATTGTTTTGCCATCAAGCATTTGGCGTGTTATTTCCCACTGAGGTCTTTCGCCCATGCCATAGACGAGCAAATCGGCTTTTGAGTCAACAAGTATGCTTGGCATAAGTCGGTCTTGCCAATAGTCGTAGTGTGTGAGTCGGCGTAATGATGCCTCAATGCCTCCAATAATGACCGGTACATCGGGATATAACTGCTTGAGTATTTTGCAGTAAGTGATAGTACAATAGTCGGGTCGCATACCTGCTTTACCATCAGGCGTATAGGCATCGTCAGAACGTCGCCTGCGGTTGGCTGTGTAATGATTGACCATTGAGTCCATGGCTCCGGCTGATACGGCAAAATAGAGGCGTGGACGACCAAGTTTTTTGAAATCGCGTAGGTCATCACGCCAATTAGGTTGAGGCACAACAGCCACACGAAGTCCATGAGATTCTAACGACCGACCTATCACTGCCGCAGCAAAAGAAGGGTGGTCAACATAGGCATCACCGCTGAAGATGATGATGTCTGCTTGATCCCAACCTCGCAATTCGAGTTCTTTTTTGGTGGTAGGCAGATAATTGAGCAGGTCGTTTGGATTTTTCATTGCCTAATTATGGGTAGTTGAAGCCATTGATTGGTTGAAGAGTCGGGATTATGTTCAGTCCACGATATCGTGTCTTGACTGATAGTGATAACACAAAATCCGCTTTGTTGAGATTGTGTGCTCCGGTTCGTTCGAGTTGTGATGCAAGGCAAATCATCGCAATCCAAAATCATATTGAGATGATAATGACCGCAAAGCGCATAGTCAATGCGATTATCAATCGCTTGTCGGAGTTGCTGCCAGTTATCAATATCGCCTTGTTGAATGGGGTGATGAGTAAACAAAAAAGTCAACGTAGTAGTATCAGCGTTTTGCAGCACGCTATCTAACCATGTAAGTTCAGAATCGGTGATGTGTCCTACTGAAGTCCCGTATTGTCCGGTGTTGATGCCCACAAACATGCAGTCATTGTTCAGAAAGCAGAAATGCGTATAGCCAAAAATATGTTGAAAATAGTTGACGCTTGCAGTATCGAATTTAGTGTCGTGATTGCCTGGAATGATGTAATAAGGTACTGACAAACTATCGAGTATGTTTTTTGTAATTGTCATTGATACGCTGTCGCCTTTATCGGTTATGTCGCCGGTCAGGATTACGAATGAAATGGAGTCGGTATCGTTGATTTGTCTGACTGCCAGCCTTAAATCATTGATTGCTTGGTTGTTTGGCTTGATATGAGTGTCAGATATTTGGGCAAAGTGTAGCGGCTTACTGAATGAGAGTAGGGTAAATGACAGCGATAATATAAGCGTAAGGCAGCGCATCTAATCTATTTTTTTTCGTAATCACTTTTGCGTTTCGGATTCATAGGAAACCACCCGCGCAGGACACGTTGACGTTGTTCGATGACTTCTGTAATACCCCAAAAGGCGGAAAAAGCAAAGACCCCGATTATGGTGGAAATAGTTTGATTGTCAACCAATAGTGAAGCAATAGTGCCGATTGTACCTAGAGTAGCAAATCCCCATATAGATTTTAGTCCGAAGCGATATTCTGCTTTGATAACGATTGGGTGAAACATGCCGATAATCAGGAATGTAGCAATACCTACAATAAGTCCGTTGTAATTCATTGTGTAAGTTAATTTTTCTGCAAAATTACAGTTTTTTTTTTACATGGGCAAATATGCAACAAATAGATTGCGCAAGCAGAATGAAAAAGTATTTTTCGCACTGAATTTATGAGTGTTGAGTAATGGATTTGTGAGTGTAAAAAAAAATGTGTAATTTTGCAGAATTAAATAATCTGAGTTTATGGAGAATTATATAGTATCGGCTCGTAAATATCGTCCGACGACATTCAGATCGGTTGTAGGTCAGCAAGTATTGACCACAACGTTGAAAAATGCAATCAAGACAGACCACTTGGCTCATGCCTATTTGTTTTGTGGTCCGCGTGGAGTTGGCAAGACCACGTGTGCTCGAATTTTTGCAAAGACCATCAACTGCTTGAACTTAAACGATGATTTTGAGCCATGCAACGAGTGTGATTCATGCCGTGCCTTCAATGAAGGGCGGTCGTTCAATATCCACGAATTGGACGCAGCGTCGAATAATAGTGTTGATGACATTCGCGCTCTAATCGACCAAGTGCGTATACCGCCGCAAATAGGCAAATACTCGGTGTTTATCATTGATGAGGTTCACATGTTATCAACAGCGGCGTTCAATGCCTTCTTGAAAACACTCGAAGAGCCGCCATCGTACGCTATATTTATCTTGGCTACGACAGAAAAGCATAAGGTCTTGGCTACGATTTTGTCGCGTTGTCAGGTTTATGATTTCAATCGTATCACAGTGCAAGATACAGTAGATCATTTGAAATATGTAGCAAGTCAGGAGCATATATCGGTCAGCGATGAAGCCTTGAATATTGTGGCTCAAAAGGCTGATGGCGGTATGCGTGACGCCTTGTCGATATTCGACCAATTGGTTAGTTTCTGCGGCGACACAATAACGTATGAAAAGACCATCGAAACGCTTAATGTCTTAGATTATGATTATTATTTCCGACTTATAGATTGTTTCTTGTCGAATGATGTTCATCAGAGTCTGCTTATTTTCAATGAGATATTGACCAAAGGCTTCCAAGCGCAGAATTTCGTAGCAGGTCTGAGCAAACACATACGTGATGTGCTTGTCAGTAAAGACCCTCAAACAATGGTGTTGCTTGAAACGAGTGAACAGACAGCCAAACGTTATGTAGAGCAGGCGAGTCGTTGTTCGTCGAAATTTTTGTTTAAGGCGTTGGAACTGACTAATGATTGCGACCAAGCCTATCGTACTTCGCCTAACAAGCGATTGTTGGTGGAACTTATGTTGGTTAAGTTATGCCAACTGACTATGCCCGATGACAAACCTGCAGATGTTGTAAAACCGCAAATTACGGTTCAACCTCAACCATCAGTTCAACCTCAACCTCAATCTCAATCAACAGTTCAGTCGCAACCGCAGGCTGTTCAACCTCAAAATAATGTAGTGCATAATGCTTCGTCAACGTCTCAACCAAGTGCTGTTTCAACGCAAGCAAAACCTCAAACGCGACCTATGTCAGCAATCCGATTGCCTAATATTTCTATATCAGGTAACGGGCAGACCAACTCTGCTGCCCAACAACCAAAAGAGCAAGATAAGGTAGATGAGGCTGACGATAGTCATAAAGAATCGGCTATAGTTGAAAGTACCCCAATAACAATGCAAAGTTTGTCAGAGGCATGGCGCACATTGCCTGAAGTAGTATCTGACAATCAACGTCTTGTGGCAGCGATACGCAATGCACAGCCGGATTTGGAAAACGGAACGGTTGTGATATTCACTATAACCAACGATTTTCTGAGGTCTGAGGTTACGCCCAATATGGCGCGCATGACGAATTATTTGCGAACCAAATTGCATAATTCAGCGGTTACGATAAAGACTGTTGTCAATGAGCAAGTATTTGCAAAAGTGGCATATACACCAACTGAAATGTATCAGGAATTGCTCAAAGAAAATCCCTTGGTAGGTAGGCTGACAGAAGCCTTTTCTTTGCAATTAGAATAATAAAAACTAAGAATATATGGAACGTGACAATCAACTTTTTGATATTATCAGACGTGAGCGTGAGCGTCAGATGAAGGGAATTGAACTCATAGCGTCGGAAAATTTTGTGTCAGATGAAGTTCTTGAAGCGATGGGTTCGGTTTTGACCAACAAATATGCTGAAGGTTATCCTGCCAAGCGTTATTATGGAGGTTGTCAAGTTGTCGATGAGTCAGAGACCTTGGCAATCGAACGCCTTAAACGCATGTTTGGCGCGGTGTGGGCAAATGTGCAACCACATTCAGGGGCGCAGGCTAATATGGCTGTATTTATGGCATGCTTGAATGCAGGTGATAAATTTTTAGGTCTTAATCTAAGTCATGGCGGTCATTTAAGTCATGGAAGTCCGGTTAATTTTTCAGGTCTGATGTTCAAGGCATTGGAGTATAATGTCAAAGAGTCGGATGGTAGGGTTGACTATGAGCAATTAGAGCGCGTAGCGCGTGAAGGGCGTCCACGCCTTATTATAGCAGGTGCGTCGGCATATAGCAGAGAATGGGATTATAAACGCATACGTGCTGTTGCAGATGAAATAGGTGCTATCTTTATGGTTGACATGGCGCATCCTGCAGGATTGATTGCAGCAGGGCTATTAGACAATCCTGTCAAATATGCTCATATTGTAACATCAACAACTCACAAGACTCTGCGTGGACCGCGCGGAGGTGTGATAATGATGGGAGAAGATTTTCCTAATCCATGGGGAAAAGTAACGCCCAAGGGTGAGGTTAAGATGATGTCGCAGTTGTTGGACTCTGCTGTATTCCCCGGTGTTCAAGGCGGTCCGTTAGAGCATGTTATAGCAGCCAAAGCGGTGGCATTTCATGAAGCCTTGCAACCTGAATATGTTGACTATCAGAAGCAAGTCAAGTTAAATGCTGCTGTTATGGCACGTGCTTTTATGGATAGAGGATATAAGATTATTTCCGGTGGTACAGACAATCACTGCATGCTTGTTGACTTGCGCACCAAATTTCCTGAACTGACCGGCAAACAAGCCGAAAAAGCCCTTGTCGAGGCCGATATAACGGCTAATAAGAATATGGTGCCCTTTGATAGTCGCAGTCCGTTCCAAACATCGGGTTTGCGTTTTGGTACGCCTGCTATCACTACTCGCGGCTTGAAGGAAGACAAGATGCCTGTGATAGTTGATTTGATTGACAGAGTACTCTCTGATGTGTCTAACAGTCAGACTATTATGTCAGTGCGTGAAGAGGTCAACAGACTGATGAAAGACTATCCGCTTTTTGCTTGGTAAATAGATATGGAATCTCTGCTTGGTAAAAATCTGCAAGAACTTCAAGACATTGCCTTGAGCATAGGTTTACCCAAATTTACGGGTAAGCAAATTGCTCA
>Ga0326513_10001411_pt1 | contig 18929 bp, 20 predicted proteins | sample 2_2465_0518_D_FD_203654 | JGI IMG/M metagenome (GOLD analysis project Ga0326513, IMG submission 203654) | Bovine rumen microbial communities from UC Davis, California, United States - 2_2465_0518 | ecosystem: Host-associated > Mammals > Digestive system > Stomach > Rumen | place: USA... | reverse complement strand
CTTTATATTTTCTCCGGCGGAAGTTTCTTCGAGGCTTTTTTAGGGCATTGGTAGCGGTTATACTTACTCCTCCGGTAAAGTTACGCGTTCTTTCATGCTCCTCCTTTTACATGGACACAATTGCTCCTCCTAACCACTACCAATGTCTCTGAAAAAGCCTCGAAACTAATAGAAAAGGATAGACACTATGCCGAAAAGAGAAGCCAAACCTTTGAAAAGAAGAGGGAAATCCAAGGCCATGACTGCCGAGGATCGGGAAAACGAGCTGATCTCATTGGCCTATGACCTTGTAGAACAGCGAATGCTAGATGGCACAGCCACGGCCGCAGAGACAGTACACTTCTTAAAGCTCGGATCAAGCCGAGAGAAGCTTGAACGAGAGATGATGAGACAGAAGAAGGAGTACGAGCAGGCTAAGACTGAGAATCTAGCTTCCCAGAGAAGCTCAGAGGAGCTATACGCAAATGCGTTGAGCGCATTTAGGAGATATTCAGGAGCACCAGAGGATGAAGAGGACTACTTCGATTAAGACTTACTCTAAACTCATAAAACTGCCGACGTTTAAGGAACGGTTTGACTACCTATACATAGGCGGACGAGTCGGTGAAGCAACCTTTGGAGCGGAGCGATATTTGAACCAGCATTTCTACAATTCACTTGAATGGCGTGAGTTGAGAGATGAGATCATTCTTCGTGATGAGGCATGTGATTTGGGAATCGAGGGCCGAGACATTACGGATCGCCGATACATTCGAATTCACCACATTGAGCCAATTACGATGGATGATATTCTTAACCATTCATCCCGACTAATGGATCCGGAGAACTTGATTACCTGTCTTAGTAAGACACATCAGGCGATCCACTATACCGGTTGGGATGGTGTATACCAGGAACCAGTAACTCGCAGACCATATGACACATGTCCATGGAGGTCGTAATGGATAGTATCTTAGATTCAGTAAAAGATAAGATCGCTGGCGGTGCTATTCATGAGCACTTTGACAATGCGTTAATCGATGACATCAATGCAGTGTTGATAGATCTTAGACAGATTGGCATCGGTCCAGAAGATGGCTTTAGCATAACAGGCAACAGTGAAACATGGGCGGACTTTTTAGGCGAAGACAAGGCTATGCAAGAAAGCGTTGCTACGTTGGTTGCTCTAAAAGTTCGTCTTATATTTGATCCACCTGCAAGCGGAGCCATAACTGAAACAATCAACAAACAGATCGACAGACTCGAATGGCGACTCAATGTCAACTATGAGATAGGTGTTTAACATCTGCCCACAGACTAAAGAAAGGAGGCCGACGTGGATAAGATACCGTGGGACATTGTAGTCACGATCTTTTGCACGCTCTTTGCGTCAAGCGGATTCTGGACATGGGTTATGTCGAAACAGAAGAACAATAGCGCAGAGCGTAGAATGATACTGGGGCTTGGGTTCGCTAAGATCTGTGAACGCTGCACGTTCTACATTACTCGTGGTTACATAACCAGAGACGAGTACACAGATCTTAAGAAGTATCTGTACGAACCATACCGCGATCTTGGTGGTAATGGCACGTGCGAACGGTTAATGCAGGAAGTCGACAAACTTCCAATTAAACAGGATTAAGGAGGATGATCCAAAATGAATGAAATTCTTACAAACTTGATTGTAGCTGTTATCTGCGGGCTTATTGCTTGGCTGGTAAAGACAATTGTTCCGTACATTGAGACAAAGCTCAGATCCAAGCAGTATGCCTGGGCTGCGGACATAATCAACTATACGGTGCGTGCCTATGAACAGATGACAGATGGTCCGGGACAGGGCGACGAGAAGTTCCGATTGGTCATGGAACAGGTCCAAAAAGAACTGTCAAAATACGGAATCAAACTTACAAATACTCAGATTGCAACACTGATCGAAGCTGCGGTTCAGGCTATGAATGCTGAGCAGCTTGTCATTGGACTTGATGAGGACATACCTACAGATGAACAAGCATAATCAAGAAGTCTGTGCCAAAATGGTCATCGGTGCTGAGACCGGCGGTCAGGTTTATGGTGCTGGCCGCTGGGCTGATGTTAAGTTGCCCAAAATAGGATTGGAAGTAACTCTGACCCTCGGAGCTTACCAGTTTTACGGCAATGAGGGCCGTCAGCTTCTACAGATGATATTTGACTGGGCAGATGGACATGGACTAAACCTGAATAATTACGAAAGCATCAGATCTTATTTGAATGTGGATTGGGTTAATATCCAATTGGTTCCTGGCAAAATAGATAGGTATTTAATCTCCGACCTTATCTCGTCAGACATCGGTCGCCGAATGCAAACCGAATTGTTTTGTGATATTCAGTTACCTGCTTACATCAAGCGCGCCGAAGAATTTGGCGTTCACGATGACCCCGCCCAAATGATGTGGGTGGAGATTGAGCATGTAGGTGGAACCAAAGCCGCTAAACGTATATTCAAAAGATGCGACGGCGATTATTCTTTGGATAAGATCATGTGGTCTCTGAAGCAGGATCAAGCAGATCACTCATCAGAGAATCAGGCAGGCGATAATCTCTATTGGTCACGACACACGTTCTGTAGAGACTGTATCGAGAAGTATGCTGATCTGGATACAGATGTAGTGTACATACGAGTGGAGGAATAATATGAAAAAGATTCTTAATACATTATTGGCCTTGACTCTTGCAATGCTTATGATGTTTGTTTCGATTCCTTGTTACAGGGGGTTCTCGAGACCGAGAACATACTCACACAAAGTTGGTAGCATTTACAGAGTAGGAAATGGTAGAGGAGCCAGTAGATCACAGCGATGGTAATAATAGGAAGTGCAAGACATGACGAGAATTTTTGTTACTCTGATGGCCGAGCTGGCAATCAAACTGGTAACGAACTGGAGACTCAGGAATGGTATCCTCATCCGAAAGGTTGGCGAGTTCTTCGTTGCCGGGACTCAGTGAAAGCTGAGAAGATCGCAGCAAACATGCAGTACGCTTGCGACAATCCTCACATTGGCTACGACCAAAATGAGAATTATACTCTTTGGGACGTCGTAAAACATCTTGGTTTTGACTGCCGGTTAGTCAATACAAACTGTGAGACCGACTGTGCAAGACTTGTACGGGTTTGTTGTGCCTATGCAGGAATTATGGCTGAAGATTTCTATACAGGAAACGAAGCGTATCATCTGCTTGAAACTGGAGAGTTTGATGAGATTCCTCTGGCTGCTAATAATCCAGATTTGCTTCGTAGAGGTGACATTCTCGTTACTAAGACGAAGGGCCATACAGTTATTGTTGTAAAGCAGAGTGATCAACTTGAAGTTGACGACTTTGACGGCGTATACGTCGTTGTTGATTAAGGAGGAAATCAAAATGGCAGTAACATATAAGTTCCCTACTATTAAACGCGGTTCTGTCGGTGGCCATGTAGGAACTGTTCAGGCAATTCTCAAATCAAGAGATATTCTTGGTGTTGACGGAAAGCCGCTCAAGATCGATGGAGAAGCTGGCGACAATACAATGCACGCAATTAAGACGTACATTGAAATTCGCAAATCTCAAGGCGCAGATCTTGGCAGCAACGATGCTTGGGGGCCTAAGTGCTACGCGGATCAGAACTGGCCTAAAGCTTAAGGAGGCATAATGTTATCCAATACTGCGACTCCAAAGTATTACGGTAAATTTAGAGATGCCGTAATTCGAGGTGAGATTCCGGTATGTCAAGAGATTTCAATGGAGATGAATCGAATCGATGATCTGATTCGTGATCCACATTATTACTATGACGATCTTGCGGTAGAAGGCTGGATCGAGTTCTGTAATAATGAGTTAACCTTGACTGACGGACGTGATCTACACCTCCTGGATTCTTTCAAACTCTGGGGAGAGCAGGTTTTTGGTTGGTACTACTTCTCTGAACGTTCTGTATACCGCCGCAACAAGAATGGTAACGGTGGCCACTACGTTAAGATTAAAGAGAAGAAGCGCCTTACGCTTAAACAGTATTTAATTGTTGCTAGAGGGGCTGCCAAGTCTATGTATGGAAGTACGATTCAGAATTACTATCTGAACATTGATCCTTCCACTACGCATCAGATCACAACAGCCCCTACTATGAAACAGTCTGAGGAGATTCTATCTCCAATACGAACAGCTATAACCAGAGCAAGAGGGCCTCTGTTCCAATTCCTGACAGAAGGCTCATTACAAAACACAACCGGCAGCAGGGCAAATCGACAGAAGCTAGCATCGACTAAGAACGGTATCGAGAATTTTATTACCGGTTCACTTCTTGAGATCCGACCGATGTCAATTGACAAACTCCAGGGTCTCCGATGTAAATGTTCAACGATTGATGAGTGGCTTTCCGGAACGATTCGAGAAGATCCGGTTGCTGCTATTGAACAGGGTGCTGCCAAAGGTGGAATGGACGATTACTTAATCATCGCTACTTCTTCGGAAGGAACTGTGCGTAATGCTTCAGGCGATGAAATCAAAATGGAGTTAGAATCCATTCTTAAAGGAGAATACTACGCTCCACATGTATCTATCTGGTACTACAAGCTGGACGATATTTCAGAAGTATCAGATCCAGATATGTGGCTAAAGGCTAATCCTAATCTTGGATTGACAGTTACTTATGATGCATACCAACGAGATGTAGAACGAGCTGAGAAGGCGCCGGCTGCAAGGAACGATATTTTAGCAAAGCGTTTCGGTATTCCTATGGAGGGGTATACATACTTCTTCACTTACGAGGAAACCAAGACTCACCGACGTAGAAGTTTCTGGAACATGCCTTGTGCGCTTGGTCTTGACCTTTCTCAGGGCGATGACTTCTGTGCAGCGACATTCTTGTTCCCGTTATCTCGAGGATATTTCGGAATTAAAGTTAGAAGTTACATCTCTTCAAGAACTCTCGATCGACTACCAAAAGCGATGCGTGAGAAGTACAACACTTTCATGAAAGAAGGAAGTTTGGTTGTACTCGAGGGAACCACTATAGACATGATGGAGGTTTATGAAGACCTCGAGCAGTTTATAGAGGATTCCGGTTACGATGTTCGCTGTCTCGGCTATGATCCATACAACGCTAAAGAGTTTATTCAGCGTTGGGAATTAGAGAACGGACCTTTTGGAATCGAGAAAGTTCCTCAGGGCGTTAAAACTGAATCCGTGCCACTTGGCGAACTGAAAGACATGGCTGAAGATCGACTGTTGTTGTTCGATGAGGAGCTCATGTCTTTTTGTATGGGACATTGCATCGTGGTCGAGGATACCAATGGCAATCGAAAGCTGTTGAAGAGACGTTACGATGAAAAGATCGACAATGTGGCAGCCATGATGGATGCATATGTCGCCTATAAGGTTAACAAGGAGGCATTCGAATGAGTTCATTAGGAGGAAACATGAATTATATTTACGGAAATACACTTGTTCTTGGTGACTCCTCCTATTTGGAGCATCACGGCATAAAGAACCAGAAATGGGGCGTTCGAAGATTCCAGAATCCCGATGGTTCATTAACAGCGGCTGGGCGTATTCGTTATGGTGTAACGGGTGCTGCTAAGGCCGCTTTTAAAGTGGGTAAAAAACTTGGCTCTGCTACGGCATCTGCCGCTAGGGCAAGTGTTAAGAAAGCTAAGGACGATGCCTACGCTAAGAAAAAAGAGAAAGCCTCTCAGACTAGAGAAGGCGTTCTTAAGAATAAGAAGATGTTCACAAACGAGGAGCTCAAGAAACTCGAGGAACGCTTCAAAATTGAAGATGATATGCGTAATGCAGGTCTTAGACATGGCCAGGAAGTCGCTAAGACCGTTTCCCAGTATGCAAATACTACAAAAGATATGCTTAGTGCCCTTCAGACTGGCGGTAATGCTGTATCTGCCATTACTAAAGCATTTGCTGATATTCAGTCATATAAGAATGCTAAGGGTGTTGCTGAAGCCGCTAAAGAGAAAGGTATGACGACTAAGGAATTCGATCTGTTCCTTAAAGAGAAATACCCGAATGCCAATAAAGATGGCGGAGGTAAGAAAAAGGGCAAAAACAGCGATACGGATAAACGTTCAGATCCTGAAGATGATGGTGATGATGACAATCCACCAAACAATGGCGGAGGCGGTTCTAAGAAACAAGCTAAAGCCGATGCTAAGCAAGCTAGGAAAGATCAGGCTGCAGCTACAGAGAAAAAGGCTAGCGATAATGCTAATAAAGAAATAGACGACATAAAAGCTGATACAGCAAAGAAAGCTGCTGATATTTCCAGCAAGTATGATTCACCAAAGAAAGACGGTCCGAAAGGTCCTCCTGAGCATACGCCAGCTCCGAAAGCAAAGGAAAATGAGGAGCTTTCTAGAATTATTAAAGATGTCGCTTCAAAGTTAGATTCCGGCAGAATGGTTTTAGGCCGAGATAAGCAGGCTGAATCTGGTGCTTCTAATACCCCGAAGTTTCCTGGTCCGACTATAAAAGACCATTTCAATGCTGATTCTCCAGCATTTAAACAGTTGAGCGCCGCTATAAGTGCGGCAAATGCTAACAAACCCGGAGCTAAGAAACCAAAGAGTAATGAGGAACTTTCTAAGAGTCTTAATGAGCTAACAAAAATGGCAGCTAAGAATCTTGATACCGCTAAAGATAAGAAGAGCGATCCTAGTTCGACTAATTCCAAGATTTTGGAAAAGAATAAGAAGACGTTGGAATCGGCTTTAGGTGATGTGTTTAATGGTCGTCAGAATAGATCTGCGAATAAATCTAAAATTGAATTGTTAGACAAAAAGGCAAAAGGTACAAAAGATCCCAAAATGAGATCTAAATACCTTAAGGATCTCGCTAATGAACTAACACTTTTAGATGAAGATGATTTTGAAAAATATTTAAACAACACATTACTCAAACACTCTGCACTTTCTTCTGATGAACTTGCCCATTATGGCGTTCTTGGAATGAAATGGGGTAAGCACATAATGGCTGGAAAAGGACTCCTTCCTAAACTGGAAAGTTCTGGCGGAGGTGGAGGCGGAGCACCTGAAGAAGATGACGAGACGATAGCTGAAAAACTCGGTATAGACGTTGACGAGTATCGAGAAAAAATGAAAAACAGTCCTTTCGGATCTGAAGGCTCTCTAAAGAAATACCAGGAAGCGGCTGATGCATATGCAAAGGATGCTGAAAAGTACATGCAGCAAGCCAACGCAAATAGAATAATGGCGGATGGTGCTAGAAGAGCTGGTAATCAAAAGAAAGCCGCGGAATTCGATAAGGCTGCTAAGGATGCCGATAAGAAAGCAAAAAGAGCCCAAGCTAATCAGAAAACAATGCAGTGGAAGGCTAATGGTGGAACTATCGGCGGGGAAGTAAAGACTACTATAAATAAAGCCAAAAATGACACTCGTAGAGTACTCAACACGGTAAAAGATACTGTTGAATATACAGTAGGTTCCGTTAATCCTGCTAATTATGAAATCTCAAGAAAACGAAAAAGAAGAACAAAACATGATGCTTTTGTTGAAGATGGAACGTTGTATTTAGAGCATTTCGGAATTAGGGGTCAGAAATGGGGCGTCCGTCGTTTCCAGAATGCGGATGGCTCGCTGACTGACAAGGGGCGAAAACATTATCAGAAGAAACTCGACCGCGAAGTGCGAAAACTCACAGCAGCAAATGCAGCTCGTGGCCGATATGAACGTGTAAGAACTCCGATGTCTGTAGGCATGGGCGTTATTGGTGCTGTGGCTGGCGCTATGGCTGGTGTTCCTGCTGGGCCTGCTGGAATCGCGGCTGGAGCAGCATTCGTTAGTTCTATAGCAGCATCGTCAACTTATGCTGAATACACACTCAAGGGCGTATTCGCTGGCCACGGCGCAAACCGTAGTAAGAAGAAGATTGCCAAGTATACAAAAGCATTAGCTCAAGATGCTTTTGAAATTCAAAATGGGGTATTGATCTACGGTTCTGATCGATCCGGCGAACTCGAGCATCATGGAATCAAGGGCCAGAGGTGGGGCGTCCGTCGTTTCCAGAATGCGGATGGCACCCGGACCGAGGCGGGTAAAAAACGTGATGCTAAGATAGCATCTAAAGCGGCGAAGTATCGCAACAAGGATATTTCCCGTTACGATGTTGAGATCGCAAAAGCTAAAGATCCCGATCAGAAATACCGCTATGAACAGTTGAGAAAACATACCGAGAAACTCAGTGATCGAGAGATCATCGCTCAGCAGAGGTATTCAAGAGCTGTTGCCACTGGCGAAGGTATTGTTGCGGCAGTAGGTGTTAGTCTTGGTCTTGGTATGCCTAATATCGGGTCCATTGCTATCGGTGCCGCTGTTGCTAGGTCTATTGCAAAGACCACTCGCGATAATTATCGAGTAAGATCTATCAATGCTGAGCGAATTCAGGAAAGTGTTCGTAGAGAGTATAATGATCTGATCAATCATTCAGCTTTTGTTGAAGATGGTACATTATATTTAGCTCACCACGGAATCCTCGGTCAGAAGTGGGGCGTTAGACGTTTTCAGGATGTCGCTGGTCGTTTGACTGCCGCTGGTAAACAGCACATTCAGGAGGCTAAAAAGAAACTTGGAAACGCCGGGGCTAAGTATAAGACATCAAGCGTTGAAACACAGCAAACCGATGTCGTTCCAGGTGGTGGTGCCGCGGAAGATTGGGACGATTTCGATGATGAGTCTTTAAACTACTATATGGATTATCTGCTCTCTTTGTCTGATGACCAGTTATCTGCGCTTGGTCTTAAGCGAAGCGATTTGAAAAAAGCCACTAGTCGAGACGACAAATACAAAATCGTACTTGCTTTGAAGAAGATCGACAGCACATCACCCAAAGTAGTTAGGGTTTTAAACTCGATGTTGACAGCACTATTCAGTAGCGATTTGACGAAAACGTTGGAACCTGCAAAACTTACAGGCGATGTTCTTTTCGCTAAGATGCGAGAGCACGCCGCAGCAAAGCGCAGAGAGAGTGAAGAAATAGATCCGAAGACTGGTTTTCATATAAAGAGCGATAGGAATTCTTCTATGGAAACCGATGTGCGAAATGTAAATCCTGGATTTACCAATCTTTCGGATAATACTAAGAATAACTGCATGTTGTGCACGACCGCGTACGATTTACGACGCCGAGGATATGACGTTAACGCCGAACGTATCTCTAGTGGGTTACAGACCACCGATGTAAAACGATACTATCCAGACGCTGAGGTTCGTCAGGTAACCGGTGCGACCACTACCGCCGAATTAAATCAGAAAACGAAGGAGGCCTTGATCTCCCAAGGTGAAGGCGCTCGTGGAAACTTGATGGTTACGTGGCAGGGTGGTGCTGGTGGTCATTCTATGGCTTACGAAGTTCACAACGGTGAAGTTAAAATCTATGACGGCCAGAGTGGAGAAGTTCACGAAACAGAAGAGATTATTGCATATACAACAGCGGTTTCCTATGCACGACTTGACAATGTGGAACCCGACTGGGATCGAATTAAGGAGGCAGTACGATGACGCTCACATCATACGAAGCATATCGGCGAGTTGTTAAAAACGATCCGACATTTGTTGTACAGAACGGCGTTGATTATGATCGTAATTTCTACATCTTTGCTAGTGCTACAGACATGTATGCTGTCGATAAACATAGCGGGGTTGTTGTCGGATTTGTACCAACAACTGATCTCAAGAAATACTTTACCGCTTTGAAGCAGCGGCCGATTGACATAACAAAATTTCCAAAGAGGTAAATCAAAATGGGGTTAGGTGATAGACTGTCACACGCCTGGAACGCCTTTATGGGGCGTGATCCGACTGTGCGACATGAATACGGAAGTTCAACCAGACCTGATCGTAAGCGATTACATTATGGCAATGAACGATCCATGGTATCGGCGATCTATAACCGAATCGCCATTGATGTGGCCTCCATAAAAATCGAGCACGCAAGGCTCGATGAAAATGGTCGTTACAAAGAACCAATAAATTCAAATTTAAATTCGTGCTTCAATCTTGCAGCCAACGTAGATCAAACCGGTCGAGCGTTCATACAAGACGTAGCTATGACTATGATGGATGAAGGTGTGGTAGCCATAGTTCCTGTGGAATGTGACTATAATCCGAACACACGGAGTTTTGATCCTATTGAACTCCGATGCGGTCGAATCCTTGAATGGTTCCCAACAGAAGTACGAGTCGAACTGTATAATGAAAAAACCGGCAAACGAGAAGAGCTCATTCTTAAGAAAGATTTCGTAGCAATTGTTGAAAATCCGCTTTACGCTGTAATGAATCAGTATAATTCGACCTTACAGCGATTGATTAGGAAGCTTAACTTGCTTGATTCGATCGACGAACTGTCCGCTTCCGGTAAACTGGATTTAATTATACAGCTCCCATACATGACAAAAACACCGGCGAAGCAGGCATTAGCCGAACAACGCCGACACGCAATAGAAGATCAATTAGCAAATTCTAAATACGGTATTGCATATATAGACGGTACCGAACACATCACACAGCTCAATCGAGCTATCGAAAACAAACTTCTTGAACAGGTCCAAATGTATAAGGACATGCTCTATAACCAGCTCGGAATGGGCGAGGCGGTCTTTAATGGTACGGCTGATGAAGCAGAAATGCTGAATTACCATAATCGTACTATCGAACCTATGGTCTCGGCCATTGTTGATGCCATGCGTTGGAAGTTCCTCACACCTACTGCGAGGACTCAAGGACAGAGCATTGTATTCTTCCGTGATGCGTTCCGGTTAGTGCCGGTTAACCAGATGGCAGATATTGCCGATAAGTTCACTCGTAATGAGATTCTCAGCTCTAACGAAGTGCGCCAGATTATCGGATTTAAGCCATCTACTCAGGAAGGCGCTGATGAACTTCGTAATAAGAATATTACTCAGAAAGCGGAAGACCAAGGCAAACCCACAGATGATGCAAATGCGGATGCCGTGAAGAAACTGCTTTCTAAGAAAACCTAAGGAGGAAATCAAAATGGGGTTTAAATACGACTTCGCTGGATGGGCCTCCAAGAACGATATCAGATGTTCAGACGGTAGAACGATTCGTCGAGATGCTTTTAAAGAATGCGACGGTAAGATCGTTCCGCTTGTCTTTATGCACAATCACAAAGACATAAACAATGTTCTTGGACATGCTCTTCTGGAGAATAGAAAAGAAGGTATATACGCCTATGGTTCCTTCAATGACTCTGAAGATGCTCAACTGGCAAAAGAAGCAGTTCGACACGGCGATCTTACGGCATTAAGCATCTATGCAAACCAGCTCAAAGAGCGAAACGGAAACGTCACACATGGACGTATTCGAGAGGTTTCACTTGTTTTGGCTGGTGCAAACGATGGTGCTGTTATTGAGTTTCCGGTTATCGAACATGCGGATGGCAGCATGGAAACCGACTGGGACGCAGACGAAGCGGTTATCTATATTAATGAGCAGTTTGATGATATTGATGGCGGCGAACTCGAGGATGACTTTGATGAAGACGATTCTCTCGAACACGCTGAAACGGAGGAAAAAGAAGTGGCCAAAGAAGGCGGACAGACAAGAGATCTTGAGACAATCATTGGATCTCTTTCGAAAGAAGATCAGGATGTAGTATATGCAGCATTCAATTATGCTGTTCAGCACGCCAGCGAGCTTAAGAATACCGTTGGTGAAGATGATAAAGACGAAGGCGGCGAGGCCCAGCACTTCGATATGGAGGAAGATGATATGAGATACAACGTTTTTGAAGGGCAGCCTGTCGGTGGCGATTCCCTGACCCACGCAGAGATGGACGCGCTTACACAGAGTGTGTTTGAGGACGTCAGAAGAAACGGCGGCAAGCTTAAAGAAGCATTCCTTGCTCACGCTGCTGAGTATGGTATTGAGTCTATTGATTACCTGTTCCCGGAAGCAAAGGTTCAGAACGGTACAATCCCGGAATTCATCAACTACAACCAGGAGTGGGTTGATGTAATTCTCAAGGGCGTAAAGCATACGCCGATGAGCAAGATTAAGATGCAGTACGCTGATATTACCGGCGACGAGGCCCGCGCAAGGGGTTATACAAAGGGTAACAGAAAGCTGGAGGAGGTCTTCGGCCTGCTTCGTAGAGAGACACAGCCGTGCACGATCTATAAGAAACAGAAGATGGATCGTGATGACATCATCGACATTACAGACTTCGATGTTGTTGCATGGATCAAATCTGAGATGAGACTTAAGCTGGACGAGGAAATCGCCCGTGCAATTCTGTTTGGCGATGGCCGCTCTACACTGAGCCAGGATAAGATCAAAGAAGATTGCATCAGACCGATCGTTAAGGAAGACCCGCTCTTCTGCATTACAAAGACTGTTGCTACCGGTGTCGATGACGATGCAACCGCAAAGAACATCATCAGAGCTGCTATCAAGGCTCAGGACGATTACAGAGGAACAGGACAGCCGGTCATGTTCATGAAGCAGTCCCTGCTTTCTGACATGCTCCTGCTCGAGGACGCTGATGGTCATGATCTGTATCCGAGCAAAGAGAAGCTCACGACAAAGATGCTTGTCAGCCGCATCGTTACAATTCCGACAGAAGTATGGCCGGAAGATCTCTACTGCGTAATCGTGAATCTTGCTGACTATACTGTTGGCGCCGATAAGGGCGGTTCCATCAACATGTTCGAAGATTTCGATATCGACTACAACCAGGAGAAGTACCTTATGGAGACACGCTGCTCCGGTTCTCTTACGAAGCCGTATTCTGCAGTTGTTCTCAAGAAGGCCAACTGATCGAATCAAAATGAGGTGAATTAGCATGGCAGTGTGGTACGGCAATGTAGGTTTTGCAGAGACTGTAGAGACTGCTCCCGGTGTATGGCAGGAGACTTGTGTTGATCATCCATATAGCGGGGACCAGATTTCTCTGAGAAGTAACTATCAGAACATGAATCAAGTTATTGATGATATTCAGATAAATACTCGTATCGAAATTGTTGCCGATCCTTTTGCTTATGCGAATTTTGCACACATTCGATATGTTGAGATATGGGGGCAGAAGTGGAAAGTTACTGGTGCTGATCCATCGAACTATCCACGTATTGCCCTAACCATTGGAGGGCTTTATGAAGACGAGGAATGACTTCCATCAGGAGCTTGAAAAAGCCCTCGGTACACCATATGTATACTACCAACCGCCAGAGGGTTTAAAGACATATACCGGTGATCGAATAATCTATTCTAGAGAAGAGATTGATTTTTCTCAGGCTGACAATAAAAAGTATATTGGCCACTCTAAGTATTCGGTAACCCTCGTGTCTAAAAACCCTGACTGGCCGTTGGTCGAGGGTATTTTACATATGTTTCAGTATTGTCGGCATGATCGGCATTATGTCTCTGACAATCTTAATCACGATGTTTACATCATTTATTACTAAGGAGGTATTTCCATGGCAGTTTTACAGTGGGGCCTGGAAGGCGAAAAATTTATTCAGGCTGGTGTTGATAGAGGCGTTCTCTATCCTTACAATCCCGACAGCAAAAATGAAAATAGTAAGTATTGTCCTGGCGAGGCTTGGAATGGTCTGACGTCTGTTTCCGATTCTCCGTCAGGAGCTGAATCCAATAAGCAGTGGGCCGACAACGGCGTTTATGCCAATATTCGTGGTGCTGAAGAACTCGGCGGCTCAATTGAGTGTTTTACATTCCCGGATGGATTCTATGAGTGCAATGGTATGAAAGAGATCGGTGTTGGTGTCTATGCGACCCAGCAGTCTAGAAAAACATTTGGTTTTTCTTACAGAAGTCTTATCGGTAGTGACACTCAAGATCTCGGTGTTGCCGGCTACAAGATTTATCTTATCTATGGAGCAACAGTAAGTCCGTCGGAAGAATCTCATGAGACACTCAACGAGTCTCCTGAAGGCGAAACAATGAGCTTTGAGTATGATACAGTTCCGGTCGTAGTTGACGAAGCTGGAACAATTAAGAAAACGTCTCGTTTGATCATCGATAGCCGTCATACTACAGCAGCAGGTCTTACAGCTCTTGAGAATGCGCTTTACGGTACTGAAAACACTGAGCCGTATCTTCCGATGCCGGCTGAGGTAATTACTCTTTGCGGTGTGCTCAGTAACGGCTGATATTAAGAATTAAGGAGGAGAAACATGTTTAAGGAACATTTCGAATATGAAGATTATTATGGCAACAAAAGATCAGAAGATCTCTATTTCGATCTGTCTGAGCCGGAAGTCCTCGACATCAATTTCAGCGCTTTTGGCGGCTTGAAAGAAACAGTTGAGAGGATCACACAGGAACAGGATGGCAAGAAGATCATCGACCTGTTTAAGACCATCATCGAGGCCGCTTACGGCGAAAAGTCTATGGATGGAAGACTTTTCATAAAGAACGAGGAGGCAAAAGAACGCTTTAAGTATAGCAAGCCCTATTCCATTCTTTACATGAAGCTTGCTACTGACGATAAATACGCTGCCAAGTTTCTCGATGCTATTATTCCGAAGTCTATGCAGAATAATTCCGCAGCTCCGGTAAGTCATCAGTGATAAAGGAGACTAGCGATGCCACTTACGATACATGTTCCAGATTCGGAACTTTATAACAGAAACCTTGGAATTTTCATTCCGGTCAAAGCAACAACTCTCGTACTTGAGTACTCGCTAGTCGCCATTTCCAAATGGGAATCAAAATGGGAGATTCCTTACCTTTCTAAGACTAAAAAGACTGATGAGCAAGTTTTAGATTTAATTCGTTTTATGACACTTACCAAACACGTAGATCCCAATGTCTATGAAGTTCTAACTGATCAGAACTTTCGTGATATTTTGGAATACATTGAGAAACCTCAAACCGCTACAACCATAAGTGAACGACATAATAAGAAGGGTAAAGAAGAAACTCTGACGTCAGAAGTGATTTATTATTACATGATTGCTCAGAACATTCCTAAAGAGTTTGAGAAATGGCCACTTAATCGTTTAATAACGCTAATAAGAGTTTGTTCTATTAAGAATGCTCCTCCCAAGAAACGAGGACGTAAAGAAACGTTAGACCATTACAAAGCTCTAAACGAGGCTCGAAGAAAGAAATACCATACAAAGGGGTGATTCTATGGGTAAGATGGTTATGCCGTCTGTCGGATATTCTTTCACTGGAGATCTAAAGAATACTCGTAATTTCCTTAATAATCTCAAGCGAAGGAATTTCTTAAAGAATCTCGATAAGTATGGAGAAATGGGAGTCAAAGCACTAAGAGAAGCGACTCCTAGAGATACCGGAACAACCGCTAATTCCTGGAGTTACGTCATTGAAGAAACAAACGATTCGGTGACCATTACATGGCTGAATTCAAATGAAAACCGGTCTATCCCTATCGCTTTGCTTCTTCAGTATGGACATGCCACTAGAAACGGCGGTTGGATTGCTGGTATAGACTACATTAATCCTGCATTAAAACCGATATTTGAGGCTATAGCTAAATCAGCATGGGAGGAGGTGAAACGCGCATGAGTGTCGATATTGAACAAAGAATAGTCGAGATGAAGTTTAATAACAAAGGCTTCGCTTCTGGCGTTCAGGACACTTTGAACCAGCTTGATAAGCTCGACAAAGCTGTAAAGGCAAACGGCGACTCTGCGGCGTTTCAGAAGCTCCAATCTGCAGCAGACAGTGTCAAGTTTGATAAGATTCTTAATGGCATAGAATCTATTAATGGCTCTTTAAACAACATGCAATCTTTCGGTTTTCAGGTCTTTGATCGTCTTTCTCAGAAGGCTATTGATCTGATGACAAATACCGTTAAGAGCTTGTCGGTTGATCAGATTGCTGGAGGCTTTAAAGAGTACGAACTCAAAATGGATTCTGTAAGAACTATCATGAACTCTTCCGGCGAATCAATAGAAACGGTTAATAAATATTTACAAGAATTGAATGATTACTCGGATCAGACTATATACTCGTTCTCTGACATGACGTCGAGCATTGGCAAATTTACAAATGCCGGTGTAAAGTTAGACGACGCAGTTTTAGCGATCAAGGGTATTTCAAACGAGGCTGCTGTTTCTGGTGCGAATGCTCAACAGGCTTCGGCAGCTATGTACAATTTTGCTCAGGCATTATCGTCCGGTTCCGTAAAGCTAATTGACTGGAAATCCATTGAGAACGCAAACATGGCTACCGTCGAATTCAAGAAGGCTTTGATTGATACCGCGGTAGAGTTGGGTACGGTTAAGGAGGCTGAAGGCGGTTATATTTCAACAACTGCTGATGCTAATGGTAAAGTTTCGGAACTGTTTACTCAGACTTTGGGGTTCAATGATTCTTTGAGTTCGCAGTGGCTGACAACTGATGTTCTTGTTAAGACGTTGGGGCGATACGCTGATGCTAATGACGAACTTGGACAAAAAGCCTATAAAGCCGCACAGGAAGTAACAACATTTTCTAAGATGATGGACGCTCTTAAGGAATCTGTCGGTTCTGGATGGGCTCAGACATTCGAGATACTATTTGGCGATCTCGAACATGCGAAAAAACTGTGGACAGGCATCAACGACGTCGTAAGCGGTTTCATAGCAAGCGTTTCAGATACTCGTAACGGAATTCTTGAAATGTGGAAAGCATACGGTGGTCATACCTATGTCCTTCAGGGTCTTAAGGAACTGTGGAGTGTTGTAAAGAACATTTCTCATTATATTGGTCTGGCGTTTGAGACGTTGTTTGGGAATCGATATACCCAGAACTTCGATCGCGTAAAAGAGTTCTTCTCTGATCGTAAAGGTTTTTCTGGTAATATTGTGGTTATTCAGCGAATTGCTGATCTACTCACAAATATTTCTCAGAAGTTTTTTGATATTACAAGAAAATTGGCCAGCGCGTTCAATCCTAATGTTCTTAAAAGTAGACTTTTTCTTGAAGAGATCTACCAGTGCGTTCAGGCAATAATAATTCCTGTAAGGGCTATTGTTCGGGTTGTAACTGGACTTGCGGGTAAATTCTTACCAGTTATATTTAAATTAATTGCTGGTGGAGCTCGGCTCATAATCCATCTCTTCTCAAGAATAGGTTATGCTTTAACCGAAGGAAAGTTACAGTTTGCGCTCTACAACCTTGCAGATTTTATTGTTAACGGTCTTGGTGGAGCGTTTGATTGGTTACTTACAACAATCATGGATATTGGCGACAAAATCGCTAATGTTCTAGGATTTGAAAGCGCAACCGAAATGCTTATGGCTTTGTCGGATGTTCTCGGCACAGTATTCTTTGGCGCTGTTAACTTGGCTATTTCTGCTGTCGGATTATTAGTCACTGGTTTCACTAAGTTAAAAGATATTATTGGTCCGATCCTTGAGTTCATAGGGACTTCTATAGGAAACGCGGCAGAAGCTATCAAGGATTTTTGGAACTCCAACGAGGAATTTTCAAAGATTAAGAAAAGTGTTGGCGGTTTCTTCGATACTATATTTGGGTCATTTGATACTAATAAGGTTAACAAAAAGACCGATCAGGTTAAAACAAGAGCTATGGAGCTCATTAATCTTGGTTATGGCGTCGACGAATCATGGAGAATTGCAGGAAACAGTGTAAAAAAGATCGATGGCTTTTGGAGCTTATTTGACAATCTTACAGCTAAAGCTACTATATTTTTGGGTACTATTTCCCATTCAAAAAACTTTAGAGCTTTCGTAGATCTGTTGAATCAGCTAAAAGAAAGCATTGCGAATAGTCAGATAGGTCAAGCGATCACAAAGTTCTTTGATCCGTTTACTAAGGCGTACCGCGAAGTATTTGGCGATGCAAAATTCCTTGATTTCTTCAAGGCATTTGTTCCGGTATTCGAACTCTTTGTCATCCAACTTAGAAATATTGACACTTCGTCTGTTGGGTCTACGATCAGCGGAGTTGCTCAGGCGTTAAAGCAGTTGTTCTTAAATCTCAAAGGAATAGCTGAGATAAAGTTTACAGATCTGTTTAAGAAATTGGATCTGTTATGGGAGAAACTATTTCCGAAAACAGATGAATCTGCCCCTGAAGGTGGTGTATTCTCGAGTATAAAGACTCTCTTTTCCAATGGACTTAATGGGATATTTGAAGCTATAAGAAACTTCAAATGGAGCAAAGTCGGTGATATGATCAAGGCTTTCTCTATGGTTTATATCATTAAGAAGATTGTTGGGATATTTTCCGATACGAAAAAGATGACTGGGTCTCTTAAGAGCACGCTTAAGAGTTTTGCCAAAGTTGTAGATAATTTTGCGGATGCGTCAAGCATGGTTAAATGGCAGATGGCTGCCGACGCGCTTAAAGTATTCGCTGAATCAGTCCTCAAACTTGTAGCAGCAGTTGTTATATTAGCTCTCATTCCAGAAGATGCACTGTCTAAAGCTCTTGGCGCTTTATTGACGATCGGTGTCATTGCGGGCGTTGTTATGCTTGTGAAACACTATCTCATTGATGCGAAGAATGCAGCCGAAGAAGGGAACACCGCGTCCGAAGCGATTAAGGGTATCGGTCAGCTTATTGCCGAAAACATTAAAGAATTCGGACAGAATCTTATTAACGGGATTACGAGCGCTCTTAAGAAAGCAGCATTGGCAGCACTTATTATCTCTTTAGGCATAGTTATCGCGCTCCTTGTAGGCGTTCTTGAGAGGCTTAGCAATATTAGTTGGCCTGATATTTTAAGTAGTCTTGGAAAACTGTTCCTTACGTCATTATTACTTGTCAGTATTCTTGCTGCTCTTGAAGGCATATCTCAGCGCATAGGAAAGAACAAGACTAACTATCTTGCCATGTCCGTTATATTATTAAGTATAGGCGGTGCACTTACTAAAATGGTCAAGGTACTCCAGATACTTAATGAAGTCTCTTGGGATGATTACAAGTCTGGAATGCGTAAGATGCTTGGTGTTG
>Ga0326513_10001410_pt1 | contig 18956 bp, 33 predicted proteins | sample 2_2465_0518_D_FD_203654 | JGI IMG/M metagenome (GOLD analysis project Ga0326513, IMG submission 203654) | Bovine rumen microbial communities from UC Davis, California, United States - 2_2465_0518 | ecosystem: Host-associated > Mammals > Digestive system > Stomach > Rumen | place: USA... | reverse complement strand
TCCAGCATTATAATCAAGTATAATTTGTTTCAAATACTCGATTTGGTCTGGCGTTCTCATCGGACTTTTAATCTTTTTGCCAACATCAAGAAGGTTAATACCATTTACTATCTTTGCTCGCTTATCTACACTGCCGTCACGCTGCACATAATCATAAAACTCAACAACGAGAATGAATGAATTATCCACTTGTCGGGCGGGGTCGTAAAAGATACCATATTTCTTATCCCCAGTCTCATTACAATGAACTGGCTTTCTTGTTTCTTCGTTACGAGTAATAACACCACGTTTGATAATTGCATCCGCACCAGCTTCAGTAGTAAACTGACAATAATATTCACGTCTCGCCTTTTCTGGATTCGTTCTCATTTCTGATTCTACAGTAGAACGAGTCAGAAGAGGAGCAATAACTTCTCCATGAAGAGTTGGTTTAAAAGCTAGTTCACAATCAAAATGAAGGACACAATAATTTGGATCCCCCATGATTTGTCGCTTTGCATATTCGCGATACAATCTATAAAACATCGTATCTACCGAACTAGCAGAGCTAATATAAAGTTTTTGGTATGGCATACCTTGTGGAAAACAGCGTTGACGTACTTGGTCAATTGATTTACCGCTTGCATCCTTACCAGTTTTTAAACTCTTATTTACAATTGCAAACGCGCCATATACATTCATTAGTTCATCTGATAAAAAACCACTTTCATCAAATACAACGGAGCCACGAAACAAATGTTATCTTATTGACTTTTTATTCAATAATTCTTATAGTTATCATTTCTATAAGTTCGGCATATCTTTTCACCTTCAACTTAATGGTCAGGCGGTGCTGACTCGTGGGGAGATTATATTCTATTACTTAGGTTCACTCCCTATGCTCTGCGTGTGACTATCGTTTTACAGACAGCCTTCCACTCGGATTGGCATTCCAGCTTTCCCGATTTCTTCAGCACTTACTTTAACTAATTATTTCTAATTAGCGAGGCAATCATTTAAGCTCCAAGTCTTACCTCTTTTTGCATCGACGTTTGAATTTAGCGTTTGAGTCATAGACCCATTATAGAGACTATAATTAAATCCATTTGAACTATGACTAAAACCGTCACCAGCCGCATTTTTAATTTCGACTTCATTCTTAAAAACTTTACCAGTAGAACCGGAGAATGTATCTATGTTATCATTTGCAAGTTTCTCTAAAATATTAAAAGTATTTTCTGCTTGGCTCCCAGTACCGCTTGCTATATATGCCCAATAGTTATTAAATAACATACCTTTCGACATTAACTCTAAGTCAATTACGGTAGACTTACCAAATCCACGACTACATACTAACAACGAATTAGGACATATCCACGTCCGCTGGACGGCTAATGCTTGCATATCAAACAACTCAATATTAAACATATTGTCAATAAATCGTACTGGATTACATTGAAAATACTTTTGCATTTCTGCAATAGCAAGTAATGATTCTATTTTTCTTGTTGACATAGGATAGTCAATTGGTCTGACAAAAATACCATAGTCTTTAAAAAAATCTTTGTCGTAATCAACTACATCATTATACGGCAGCACTATCTGATTCATCAGATTGTACCTCGTCAGATTCTACGTCGGAGAAAACAGAATAAATTTCTGACAGATTTCTAAACTCAATACTAGTATCCATTTTTTTATCCGCAAGAAAATCCTTCAAGTCAAGATTCTCTTGCAACAGTATTCTGTTAATCTCTTTATAGCAATCTCTTTCTTTTTGTATTTTGACTATGTTTTGTCGCATTGTTGCTACCATATCAGACCATTCAGACTCATCTAACTGTAATTGTTTTAGAATTGCTTTATCTGATATTTCTTGCACTTGCTGCATGCCACGACATGTCGCTATATCAAAACCATTTACTTGCCCATCTCTAAGGTTTAATTCTTTTATCTTTTTAATTTTACCAGTCCAAGTATTTTCACCTTTTGTGGAATTCTTGCTATTCTTTAAAGAAATACAACTTTGCTCTGCCAACTTAGTAGCACTCATAGTTATATTTTTTTTCATTTCTTGTAAAGCTTTGATCGTTGCAATATTCTTTTCTGCGTTTCTTGTATCTTGAACTAAATCAGCAATCATATCATCTATCTGATTAATCTGTAAAAAGTTTCTTACAATACTAATAATAGATGATGTACGCATCATATCATCGTTACCATTTTCATCCGAATCTAAAAATCCAATTAATTGAGAATAAAGAAACGGTTGGTCTGCAAGTTTTTCTCTCTCAAATGGGAGATATCCAAGAAGCCGAAGAGTGTCATTTTTATTCTTTTCAAACTGATCAAGAATCTCTTTGTCTTTTGGAAGCGCGTCCTCGATCATATCCTCAATACTAAACATACCGCCAGTATAGTTATCAGAGTCGCGATACGTAAGTGTATAATAATTTGGCATTGCAATGTTTTTTATATAGCTTGTCCACACATTAGATTTTGCTTTTCCAGTAGCTTGGTTTGCGGCCTCCAATAATGACGCATCCCAAACAGAATCAAGCATGGGTTTATTTAAGAAATACATCGCATTATCAACGGTTGTTTTATTTGGTTGTTGTCTTTCTCCTTTGACGTATGGCATTGCTATATCTATTGCACAATCTTTACAACCATCAGTTATTCCACTTGCACAATTAGGAGCAGTAGAAACATAAAACTCACTTTTCTTTCTTATCTTCCCACAATGCTGACAAGTAAAGTATCTACGACCAACGTCTAATACTTCTAAACATTGAATCTGGTCTTTATCTTCTAACTGATTATATAACCTAACTATTTCATCTATTATTTTTTTTACATCTCTTATAGCGGTGACTTTACCGTTACCAGACGACTTATCACCGATCTTTCGCATACTTCTAGTAGCCACAAATTCACCATCCTTTTAATCATAATAATAAAAGAAATCAGGAATATCTATACACAGTATCACCATGTACTATAGATATTCCTTACTAGAATAATATTTTCTTTCAATGGAGTTGCAGGAACGGGGCTTGAACCCGTAATCTCCAGTTTATGAGACTGGCAAACGTCCATCGTTATGTCCTGCGTCAATAGACGGTGTATAACCATTTCACTTAACCGTCGCCGGGTGCATGCATCCCAAGTTTTTCATGTATTTGGATTAAAAAGAAATCGGGAACATCGACAACCGAAGTTGTATGTTCCATTTAAGAAACTTTGTTTCTTTCAATCATTATTAACGAATGCAGCACTTCCGACGCTACAATACCAGTCGGCAGGATTTGCACCTACACCTCTCCATTATCAACGGAGTATGCTTCTATATTCCCCTACACCACGACGTAGGCTTTGTCAGCCAAAGATTATTGCCCGCAAAGGGGCGTTGTTGTTGTGAGTAAGGATTTACACCTTACATGGCTCAGCTACGATCGGAGTCGAATACCTTATACGTCTATAAGGTCGGGTAGCACCTATTACTTCTAACTCGTTGCCTTGTATAACGTCTACATATTCCGCCATCGCAACCATATAATGCCTTTCTCATGTCTCCGTAAAGATTGAGCTTTCACTGACTATCAACAGATACCAGAGGGCTTTATTATTAATCTAAAATAAAATTATAGGTTTCTGTATGACCGTCCTCACGATCAAACCCAAACACCTTACAAGCAGAATGACTGCCTTTATACAACGACTCACTGTACGGATCACTACCAACAAACGACGGAGCCACCAGTATCTCGGTATTGTATCCACCCCTGATATTGGATGTGAGTTCCTTACTACCATGTTGATGTCCCATAATCAGATAGTCCACCATCTGACCTGACATGTCAGATAAGTCACGCAATGCCGACTCTGTAGTCTTGAGCCGATGACCGTGACATGCAACCACATTGAAGTCGTGTACATCTACCTTAATGAATTCAGAGTTTTCATCCGCCAAGTGAATCTGGATCCTGTCATTATCCCGGCACAGATCAGCAATGTAGTTACCAATGATGTATTCCACATCTTCTGCAGCCAGTTCATTTGCTTTTGCACCAATGAACCGGAGTTGTGTATGATTAGCTGTTGCCGTATGATAGTAGTATATATAACAATACTTAGATAACTCTGTCAGAAACTCCGCCATGTATCTACTGTATTCCACAATAGACTTAACCACGGTAGAGTCATTGACCTGAAGATCTGTCATACGTAGTATTCCCTGTATGTCATCACCGAGTCCAACTACGGTCAAATTCTTAAGACCATGATCCTGTATAAACGCAATAGTCTTACCTAACAGCTTGCCAAGTCTCACTTTAAAGATAGTGGGAGAGTAGCTGTTATACGGTGTCTCAAACTTTGCTCCGTAATGACAATCCGCAATCGCCAGTACATAGTCCACATTCGGGCAGTTTGATCCAATCTGTTGTTCTAACGGCGGCACATCTAGTGCGTCAATGGCAGCACCAATATACTCGTAGTACAACTCCTGTCTTACCTGCGCACGATCCAATCGATTGCGCTCGAGGTTGAGTGTCTGCAGTTTAAGTCGTTCTTTTCGTAATTCGTTTTTCTGTTTTTCAATATCTGCCAGATACTTTGCTTCGGTATCCGTCTTGCCATAGCAAGTATCCATCATCTTTGCAAATGCCTGATACTTTTTGCGGTAAGCACTTTCCGTATACCGATGCTCCAAAGCATCATTTAGGATGACAGCCACATCTTCCCATGTGCCAATCTCATCCTTCAGAGAGCAGACACGATATATAAATGCGTCTTCTGACTCTCCGGGGTTTCTATTGTAGTTCATGTATTAATCTCCTTTTTGTCTGTTACGGAATGTTTGAAGTAATTTAATCAATTCCCTACATTCCCTAACATAATAATGACGTCTCGTAGTTGACGAAAAAATATCTTTATGCCATCTACATCCACTATCTAATAAATAATCTTTTTCCTGTTTTGTAATTTCTACCATTCCTTTTATTCACACCTTTCTTTATAATTGCGTCAAGCGACTACAAGAGCAGTAGCCGCAAGACGCAGAGGAGGGTCTTATTATTGAATAGCATCTTTAAATGATGCGGTAAATTTTGCCTTAATTGTTTTCATGGCCGGGACATTAACACTTTCTCCTGTCTTAGGATTACGGCCAACTCGCGCTGATCTCTCTGTTACTTTGAACGTAACAGACGGCAATGCCTTTACTTCTTCTCCCTTACTAAGAAGTTCGGTCATAACGCTCTCTACCGCAACGAGCACTTCTCTAATATCCTGTGTTGCATATCCTGTTTTTTTTGCTACCGCCTTAACAAAAGCAGCATTACTTATTCTTTCCATTTATTTCATCTCCTTTTTAATCAAAAAGTATATTGCCAATTTCTGCAGCATTGTCAGATAATATACGCACAAATGGCATATACTTCACAATATCTGGTTCATCTGTTGCGGCGTCTCCCTTAATAACAGTTTTCTTTCCCTTACAGTTTGGATTTACGCATACAACAATATTTGTACCCGGAATAAATTTTGTACGCTGTTTGCAATAAGCGCACACTCCCTCAAACTTTTCACGTTGCATTTCTAATTTCTGAGTATCTTTTGTTCTCTTGTTTTGTGGCTTCATGCCAAATTCAGCTACGGCTATTTCGTCGAACGAATGATACACTTTGCCACTATTGTTTTTACTCATAAATTTTTCTCCTTTAATTCACAAAATTTAGGGTGTAGGCGATGTGCCTACTTTTCTATCATAAGTGGCAAAAAGTCCACGTTGATTGCACGTTATAAAATCCTTATTTTATAAAGAAAATTAATTTCCTACTTCAACGCTGCGCTGCACATCCCCTGCAATTTTGACGCATTTTTTGAAGTTTTTGGGGCTCATGTCATACAATATCTTGAGCAGAAGAGGGCGGTTTTTACTAAGTTTTGTATTCACATAGTCTGAATGCCCCTGCATCTGCGGCGTTATTGTTAGTGCTCTATTGATTAGCCAAGACATTAATCCAATGTAATTGCTGGATAAAGTTACATGGCGCAATTCATTTAACAAATCTTCATAATCACTGCGCAGTAAAAAGTAATCGCTACTTGACATATCATCAGATACATTCGCAATAAATAACTCTAATGAATAATCCTCAATTAGTTTCTCTATCTGCTTCGATTTTCTGTAATTTACTTTGTTTTTGTGAATCACAAAAAATTCAGAGTTGTCAATTGCATTGCCAAACTTCACTTTTTTGTTTCTCATCTTGTATACACAATTCATAGGGCATACAATGTTCGGATTCACTTTGTTGCGCAAATCTGGGCGTATCCCAGCAAAGAATGCCGGATACCCAATAGACTTAATATTGAGTTCTTGTTTGATACGCTGTATCTCCTTATGTGTGTCTATATCAAATGATTTCTTTGCATTATCTATACATACTTGTGCTATAACCGCTAACTGATTTACATAGTCATCTACTTTGTCATCAAAATTGTTGTATGTATAACTTAATCCTATTTGTGCAACATTCGATGACTCTCCGATGTCAAGCTGTGCAGCCGCCAGTTTATTATCCACAAGTGCAAAGTCCTGTGGCGTATTGTTGTAAATGTTTTTTTCCTTTGGTATCTCATTTACCGGAGTAGGGTAGTTGAGATAGCAGTACTTGGCACGGGCAACAATGTTGGGTTGGTTGGTTACATAAATGCTGTCTGAGTCCTGGTCGCTGCCATTGTTTCTGTTTTGGAAATCCGTATTTACCATGTTAATTGCTATTATCTGTTTACCAAAATCAAAGTACTTAGCAATCAACTTATGTCTGGTATTATGCAGATACCCTAAATTGTGATAGCTGTTAAATGGACTCCTAAACTCCGCCAAGTATTCCCCGTTATCAAATCGTTCGGTATAACACTGTATGCAGCCTTCTTCCGTTTGGAATGTTGGATCATCTTCTGGATTTAGTCCAACGCTATGCATAAGCATTCCATACGGACTCCCAACAATTACCAAGTTATCTCCATTCTGTAGTACATGCCCACCCTTGATATCCTCCACATACGCCCGTATAATACGTTGTCTGCGTTCAATGCAGTATTCACTGTGTATGAACTCCGGATTCCATTCGCATATAGCAAGGATTACCTCAAAATCATTACAGAAATTCGCGTTGCGTTTCAGGTAATCAAAGAATATAGCGTCATCTGTTTTAAGCTTATATACATATTCCTTCGTCTCCGCCAGTATGTCATCCATATCTTCAATAGCCATCGCATTTACCATCTGGTAACTCATACGCTGTTTATCCCCAAGCTTGGATTCATGAGCCGTCTTTACTATTCCAAACATGGAACCGTTTTCCCGTACACGGTCTGACCAATAATTAAAATCCACATCAAACTTTAACCACTTGCATGCGTTATCTGTTGTAATTAACTTAATATCTTTTGCCAAGTGTGAGTTACCCCACATATCCGTGACTGTGGCAGTCTCATACTGATCGCCAAAGTAATCCTTAAAGTAGTCCTGTATTCGTGCATGGAATGCGGCAGCTTTAAAGAAGTGGTGTCGCAATAACACATACCCATTTCCCCAGTCAGGAAATATAGATGTGTCGATCAGCGCCTGACCATCAAACAACACGTTTTTGACTTCGTAATTATCACGGTGTTCGGCATGGCATCGTTTTGCTTCGTCAGTTTCTATGCTAATTACGTTTGTTATAAAGGATGACTCAAAGTCCCGTAACACCAATATTTGTGATGGCTCTATTTTAATTTTGGATTCTATGGTCGATGTTACAAGAGAGGAGTAAGCACCAATCTCTACAATGGGAGCATTCTTACGCTTTAGCTTGAGACCCATCCATAGGAAGTCATGTGCTTTCTTCCATAATCCTGCACGTATAAACATAACCGTTCCCTTTTTGGCTTTTCCCGGTGTACGGTACAGCATCTTGTATAGTATCTTTGTGTTTTTGTCATACTCTATAGTAATGCCGTTAATGTAGTAATGCTCACGCAATTCATCTGCCGCTTTACGGTTGAATTGTTCTTTGTGGGATTCGATATATCTTTTGCGTTCCGAGATCACTCTCTTGTTACGTTCGGCTTTTTCAATTTGTAGTTTGTGCCCACTTGCTTTGGCTTTTTTACGGTCAATACGATTCTTAATTACTGATTTGTATATACGGTCTAACGCCATCTTATAGGAATCCGATCCAGAATCAAACTGCAGGCAGATAACATCACGAGTAAATCCGTGTTTATTTACTTTAAGACCGTTTTCCTTAATAAAATCCAGAAACAGACTATTGGTCAACATAGCTGGGGTAGTGTTGTAGTTGTTACGTACACCCAGTGATTTGTCCCATACAGATGAAGCTTGGTAATTAGATATTTTGATACCATACTTGCTTTGCATTTAATTTAAACCTCCTTGTACCTTGAAGTACCCATCAAGTGTTTTTAAATGAGAGAGATTAGTGCCACCGTAGTATATGGCTGGGTTAATGGCATACATACTTGCTTTGTTGTGACTGATATTAAGCATGGCTGGTTTGCCATCCACTTCAATTGTCATCATCTCCTTAATAGTGCGATCCGAATTGCGTTCGCTAATATTTAGTATTTTATCTAGATCACGACTATTGGGTAGTAACAGTTTATTGATGTCTTTCTCTTTTATATTTAGGCAGATAATATTGTGATATATATTTACGTATGGTAGTAATAATATAAATCTACCTAGTAATTTATGTGACTTAATATTATCTGTTTTATTGTATAATTCTCTAATACTTTTTATAAATACTCTTGTATATTCTCCTTTATAGATATCCCTACCTTTATTACTATATATATTATTAATATAATAATTATTAGTAGAATCTAGAAGTATAAGGTTATGTGTAGTCATATACTCTATTATATTTGTAGCTGTGTTAGGACTTACACCCAGTAGTTTGATTAGTTTGTGTTTATCTACTTTGCGATTACAGGAAACCAGATAGCCTGTCTCGTATTCCATGTATGTGCACAAGTACATAAACCGAAAAGCCATTGCTGTGTCATTGTTGATGGTTTTGAGTAGTGGCAGATAGTTGGATTGGATAAACTCACCATACTCTTGTTGTAAAAACCCCGGTAGTGGCTGTACATTGTTTTTGTAGTGTTTAGTTATCTGGCGTTGTTGCTCCACTTCTGGTTTTGTGCGTATCTGGATTACATTATCTTTGATCTCTCCGGTTTCTAGGTTGATCCATTTATCCAATACTGATTCCTCCTTTGTAATATTTAGTTGATAGGATTGTAACACTTATGTAATATAATTGTAATTAAAAAGTAATAGTCTTCGTCATTTTGTGTGAAAAAGTGGGCAAATCTTCGTCATTTTGTGTGATTTTTTTTAAAGGGTTTCTTTATAGTATATACAAAATGGCTTTTCGTTCCTTCTCTATTCTCAGGGACAGGATTTGGCCTACACGAGATAAAGTAGAAAACTAACCACAGTACCATTATAACAGTATATATATAGAATGTCAACTATATCTGGCAAGGTTGTGTGAGGTTTTGGTGGTGATTCTGTATATAGGATAAGGAGATGTGGTAATGCTGCGAGTTGATCTGGTGGTGTGGTTTTGTTGTGGGGAGGGGGGATTGGGGGATTTGGGGTATTTGGGGGATTTGGGGATTTTGTGGGCAGTGTGGGTGGTAACCAGCAAGACCGCCGCAGCCGTCCCTGGCTGGGGAATCCGCGAAAACTAGCCCCCATCCTGCGGAAAATGGATATTTTACGAAAAATCCTCACCGTTGCCCGTTCTGTGCGATACTGACAGTGAGGCAAGGCCTCCCCCGTGAGGGGCACTATATCGAAAATGTCTAGTCGACTAGACCATCCGCCCGGACGAGGACGGGCGCGGAAGTCTAGCGGCTAGACCATAGGCGGAAAGCCAGAAAGGACAAGAGCATGAATAACGAAACCAAAAACACGAGCGCAAACAATGTGGCGGAGAACACCACACCGAACACCACACAGAACACCACCACGAACACCCCGAACCATGCACCCGTAGACATGGGAACGCATTACCTTGTGAACGTTTCCGCCATGGAGACATACAAGGCGGCCGACCTTGTGGACAGGCTCAACAAACGGCTTGAAACAATCGAAAACAGCGCGTTTGTTATCGCTGTTTATGGCGCGTATGTTGTCGGAAAATCTATCCCGTGCGGCAAGAGTGGCGGCACTGTTACCATCAGCAAAGACAACCGCATGAAAGCCAAAGATTTCTACGCCAAGGTTAACCGCAGCAAGGCCACTGTTTCACGGTGGTTTCAAGCACTTGACATGATTATTGAGGCGGGCTATTTTGACGAGTTTAATGAACAGCGCATCCCGTTCTCGTTCGATAAAGTGGTTATCATTTTCAACCACAAGGACGCGTTCGAGGGATGGGACAAACTGGACACGTTCAAGGCCTACATGTCAAAATCCGTTGCGGCACTTGCGGCCATGGCGAAAGATGACGAAGAAGCCGAGACCACCGAGGCCAGCGAAGCCGAGACCACCGAGACCACCGAAGAATGCGCGACACAGGAAGCCGCAAAGATGGCTACGTTCACGTATGACGGCAAGACCTACACTTGCAAAGAATCCGCGCTTGCCGAGTTTATCACAAACCATTGCACGATGGAATAGCACACGGCCCACACGGGCGGCGGCTGCTGGAAACAGCAGCCGCTTTTAATTTGTTTTTGTATCCGCAGGCGGAGGCGGTCAGGAATGACCGCCCGCAACGCCTTTTTTTATTGTTTTTATTGTCTAGTGACTAGACCGTCCTAATATAACAATATAACAGGATGGTCTAGCGACTAGACCATAAAACCATAACAAATGTGGTCTAGTGACTAGACCATGACCAACAACAAGGAGGATTAAAAATGGCACATACGGCACATACAACACATACAGTAAAGACAGCAAAGCGTTCCCAGCTCCCCCAAATGATAAACTATGCGTTCCATTTCAGATGGTTTGACACATGGGACGAAACCACCAAGGACAGATGGGTGACACTCACAACGTCGGAGACCGACCCGACCATAGCTTGTGAAGAATCTTTGTATGGGCATTTCGGATGCTATGACTTGTCATGCACAGTAAATGACTTGGTGGAATGGGAAAGATTCGAGTATGTTTTGGAAGGCGGAAAACTGGTAAAACGTACGTACTAATCAGAAGGAGGAATCATTATGGCATCTGTAATCTATAAACAAGTCATTATGAATGACGGTACAACAACAGGGTTTGAGCCTTGTGATGTTGTAAAGCGTAGAGATATGAGCAAAGCCGCAGTATTACGCGCAGTATCTGATAATAATGCGCTTGCTAACAAGTATTTGGCACAGCCTTGTCATGATAACCATGTCCACAAGGTTTTCTATCAGTTTAAGGCGGTTAGTGATGTTAAGTTTGAGAAGTATATGCAGCCTCTCTACGTTAATCCAGTTTTTGGAGATATGTGTGTCACATACGACATAATAACACACTATTGTTATGCCAAAAATCCGTTGACCACAGAGGTTAAGACGTATGCCCGCGGTAACTGGCACATTGTCAACTGTGAGCCAGTCGGGAAGGTTACGTTCAAATGGTAATGTCTAGTGACTAGACCTCCAATAATCACCGTTGCGTGTTGTGTGTGTTGTGTTTTATGAATAGAACAAGCACACAGTCATTTGTCCTGTGTGCTTTATTGTGTTCATAAAAAATTTTTTACCAAAAGGAGGCAACACAATGAGAGGAGTAGTATATTATAATGGCGAGGCAATCGCCACAAAGCACGAGGTATATAGTCATAAAATGACTATTATATCTAGTCGGTTTGCTTTTTTAGCAATGCTGATTGAAACAACCGTACTGCCGGCAGTTAATAACAATGTAAGTGCGGCCATTGAAAAGATCCATGAGGATTATACTGTTGGATTCCTGACAGACTGGGAATATGAAACAGGTCTTGCATACCTTAATGCAAAAAGAGCATAATGTTTATAGTGTGGACTGGTAGCACATGGAAGGAGGGTACTACTGGATAAAATTGTGTATAAAGTGCCTGATGATATAAGGCGTAAAAATGTAAGTGATATTGGCTTTAAGCCTGATGTAATAAAATGGTTAATTGCCCACGGGTGTAATACTGTCGAGGACGTTATTAAACACCAAGATACTATGCCGAACAATATTCTTGTGTCTGTACGGGCTAAAATTATGTTCGGAATAGATATGTAATAACTGTGTTACCAACTGTGTTATCAACTGTGTTACCAGTCCACATTTTTTATTTTTCCCCTGATATGCAAGGGAAATAAAAAGAAGGTCTAGTGGCTAGACCTTCTGGAAAGGAAGTAAATATGGCGCACACGTTACACATTGATGTAACACAAATTTTGAGAATTGAAGAAGTGAAAGGAGACAATTAAACATGAGTGAAATAATGACACTGAAAAAGCGAGAAGAAGAGCAGATGGCGGCTATAAGGGACGCTAGAACGGAAATCTCTATCTGCGTCCACGCATATATCTTGAGTAAGATATATGATGCGATGGCAGAGCTGATGAAACACGTCGTATTAGTCTAGAAGGTCTAGTGGCTAGACCGTGCCCATAAGGAAGTCATTTCTTGTGGGCATAAGTGTAGCCATTAAACAAATACTTTCAAGAAGGGAGAACAAAACAATGACAGTAAAAGCATTGATTACGGCACTTTTGGAAATGCCAATGGAAAAAGAGATATGCCTGTTGGATGGGGAAGATGTGTATGATATTGATTTCCCTGTTCTTGATGGCGAAACTGTAATTCTTCATAATGGAGATTACTGGTTGTATGAGGATAAAAAGCAAATGGATTCTGAAATGTGGAATACTCTATTTCAGGCAAGGTGTGCATTTGAGCATCTGGATATGGAGAACGACTTTACTGTGCAGAACTGGAATCCATATTTGTATATAATTGTGAAGGATATGGAGAAAACAGTGCCGTTTAAGATGATTGTTGATAAGGAAAAGGGAATCGAAATATGTTCCAAATATGGCGAAGCAAGGTACTATCGCCCCGGCAAATGGGACATTGAAGAGGATATGAAATTATTGTTAAATAAAAGGTAGGTCTAGTGACTAGACCTCAAAAAAATAAGGAAGAAGGAAGGAGGAACCCATATGCCGACTATTTACATGAGCGACATACTTGCCGCATACGAAGAACATAGGGAATATGAAACAGAAACAGAATCTGATTATGCAGACAATCTGTTTTGTAAAGACTGAAATTAAATGTTGACACGGAAGGGAAGTGATGATATGGTAAACGCAAAGCAGTTTACATACCTTGCTATTGAGGTAAAGGACTTCGGAACGGAAGTTGAACATAGATTCCCGACAACAAAGGCAGACGACAAATTCACATTTCCCCGTGTAATGAATATGTGGTTAAAAAAGGCAAAGCGTTTATATAGGGTATACGCAAACGGAACCTGTGACATCATTAAGGAGGAAGTGTGAACAATGAACACAATTTTTAAGAGAATCGGATATATAACTTGCGTCCTGATTTTGATATGGATTCTTGGCAGTACCACGGAAGTGTGGTACCACAATGCAAATGCAAACCATGCGTATAGCGATTATAATGCATGGATTCTGTTCTTCGGCGGAGGAGAACAGACAATGGAAGTGACAGACTGTGTTCGGGTCGGCGACGGCTATATGGTGACAGTATGCGACGACAACGGAACGTTGTGGTCGTACTATGACAGCGAAAAGAAATTAAAAGGTACAACCATAAAGGTTAAATTTAACCACAATCGAATTGTGGATGTTGTGGATGCAAGATAGCAAAGGAGGAAATGAAATGCACTATATCAATAATGATAAGGCAAGCAAAGCAAGCAGAAAACGGCTCGACGTGAACGGCTACGTGGTGGTAGCAACCGTTCCGAAGGCAAAGGCAAAGCGACTTTTTGCGAAAGCCGCTACATACCACGGATGCAAGCCGTACGGCACTTGGAGTGATGGAAGTGTTGACGTTGCAATCAAGGCAAAGCCGTTTGCAAAGGCAAATGAAGTCATCACGCAGAAATGGCATGATAATTGGCAGAAGCGGATTGCCGAAGCGTAGGAGGGCACGTTGTGGAAATATTGGTTGGTTTTTATGTGGTTGCAGTGATTGGTCTGCTGGTGGGGATAGTGCTCGGTCTATATGTTCCGAGTGAATGGATCGATCGAATAAAAGAATGGAAACAAAAAAGGTCTAGTGACTAGACTATCAAAAAAGTTTCGTAGTTAGACAGTATCCACAAAGGTTTTCCCTTGTGGGTACCAGTGTGGTTATGCAACTGTAACGCAAAACGAAAGGAGAACGCAAATGAATATCTACACCTATTTCGTAAGAGGTAGCAAACTGTCTACATTTGTAACGGTTAATGCTTATTCCGAAGCAGATGCAGAAGCAAAAGCAGTAATTGCCTTTAACGATTGTATGAATGATGTGGCAATAACGCTCCGCCATTATGAGACGGGGGTGTTTTAGGAAATCGGATAAAAGAAGGGAGATTGTATGGAAAAACTTTGCAGAGAATGGTGTAAGGAACACAACGCAACGCTGATTAGCGTTGGCACTTGTGGATTTGGCTATATGACATACACCGGAGAGGTGTGGTGGATGCCATTTTACGAAATGTAGGTAGGTGGAATTATGACAAGACTCACAAAGGAACTAAAAAAGAAGGGAATCATACATGATACAGACGATATGCAAGCGTATCTGTATGGTACCGAATACGATACCGAAGAGAAATTGGTCGGTATATTCGGTGGTTTCATCGTAACCGTATGGTATAGTGCGGCCATGGATACGGAACTGCATATCTATGACAGAAACACATTTGAAGCAATCGGCGGACAATATTTACACAAGGATAGAATGTTCAACGGCTATTCCACATGGGGTAGCTTTGCATATGCAATGGAGGAATAATATGGGATGTTATGTTGAATTTAATGGCTTCACAAAGAAGTGGGAAATTAAAGGGTGCGGTTTCGTATGGGAGTACGAAACAGAAGCAGAGACACGGGCAGATTATAGCCGTGCCGTAGCACATCACTGGGAAAAGCTGATGGCGCATAATTATGTCGCAACGTTATTGGCAAGCTATCGTGGAAGGAGGATGTAGTTATGGATAGGTGCAAGGTAATCGAAATGTTGGCGGAGCGTATCTGTGCATATTGGGGAATCACAAATGTGGCTGATATGGTTGCTGCATTGTGGGACAGTTACCGTAGGCATAGTTTAGCCGCCGACTTAAAGGGAGAGGCGGAATGGCGTGAAGATGACGCGAAGGCATACGAGGCAAGTATGCTGTGGAGAGAAGTGATGGTGTTATGAAAAAATAGGAGGTACAAATATGACAGTAATAAAATCGTACTGTGGTCTAATGATCGTACAGGCAAACGAAGTCTATTATTGTGTCGACTGCTACACGATGAAGGTGAAAATTAAGGGGACTCTGTGTCAATGCGAGAAGTTCCTGAAGGAATATATGAACAATATTGTAGCAAGTTAGGAGGTATTATATGCGAGTTAAACGTTACACAGTAGTTGTAATGGAAAACGGTGACAGTTTTTCGGCTATGAACGAAAAAGGCTGTCGCAAATGGGTGGCTCAGTATATCAACCATGTAGCCAATCAGGATAATCCGTGGGAACCTCACTTTAAGATGACCACGGAAGTGTTAGAAAGTGAAAATGAAAAGGTCTAGTAACTAGACCTCATAAAAGGGAGGCAAAATTATGATGACAAAATATTATGTGCTTGTAGCAGAAGCAGCTGACGGGCATTATGGAAATCCTCTTGTAGACTATAAACTGTTTACAGAAGAACAGAAAGAGGAAATTAACGCAAAATATATGGCATGGTTAAATGGTACACAGTCTGAACTGGACAAATATAATAGGATTATTATAAACGACTATGTATATGATCCATTTATGTTGTTCTTGAAAAAAGAAATGGGCTTTGATATGGATTTCAGAGCTTGGGATTATGTGTATTGGGAAGAAATGTCTATGTATCAACAGAGAGGAGAAGAGGATGGAAAAGGGAACGATTGTTACTATTACTGTTGACCATCCGTATGGCGTTGACAACGCCAACGTCAAAGGAAATGTGGGGATTATCAAATGTAAAGATCGTTACGGGAATTTTGAGGTAAAAGACATATGTCACAACACTTATTTTTATAGCGACGATGAAATACGTTTTGCAACGCAAAATGAAATCATCGACGCATTTATAAAACTAATGGAGAGGTGATTCATATGAGAAAAATGAAAGGAGACATAATATGTGACTGGATTCTGTGCGTATTTGCGGTATCATGTGCAATCGCATTGTGGTCTGCTGTAATTGTAACAATGTAGTAAACGAAAGGAGAGCGCCATGAAAGTGTATGGTTTCACAATCAATTATAAGTGTGCAATCAAAACAAATGCAGTAACGAGCTTTGTATATGCACATGGGGAATTGGAAAAGGAAACAGGCTATGATTTAGTCTGGATTCCTGAGCACGGAGTTAGAGCAAAAGACGAGGGAATCTACGACTGTGTATTTGTTTACCCTGATGGGGAGACAACGGAAGCGAAAATATTTTTGTGGAAAGCGGAAATGTTTCCCTGTATTCATGGTTTGGTTGTTAAAGCAACTGACACAACTTATCTAAGGGATGCACAGTCTAAGTATGACTGCAAAACGGAATTTATCTGAATATAAGAAGGGAGGAAACAACATGACAGTTTATGCAAGAGACTATTATTGCGACGAACTGTATGGCGAAACTGATAATTGGTGTGCAACTGATTATGAGTGTGAACTCGAAAATGGAACCATAAACCTTGAAAATCTTATCAAGGCAATGATTGCTGAAGAATGGTTGTATGATGACGATGATGTCTATAACTGCCATATTGAAGAACGTGGCGACAAATATTATGTGGTCTTCGATAATGGAGAAGAATTGTTCTATATAAGAAGGGAGGAAACAACATGACGGTGACAGTATGGGTAGTAGGCGATGATGAAGATGTGGTTGAGGCATTTGCGACAAGGGGACTTGCAGAAAAAGCGTTCCCTGTACTGAAAACGGAAAACGGTGCAAAAGAGCGTAAGACCGACGACGGAATACATCTGTGGAACGGAAATTTATGGTGCCGTGAGATGGAATTAAAGTATTGGTTTTAAGAGCAAGAACACAAATAATTTAATGTTTTAATACAAAGGAGGAAATTAATATGTTTAACGTAGGAGACGTCGTAACCGTAAACCCCACACTTAGTGCTACAAAGCCTGATGGTACAGGTTGGGAAGTTGGAATTTGTGATGCTATGCTCAGTATGGCTGGACAGATTGCGACCATCGAATCCGTTTTAAATGAAGATGTCAACGGAGAAAAGGTGTATAAGCTTGCATTTGACGGACGTCGTTCCGTATGGTCATGGCAGGAATCCATGCTGATTGCGGGAGAATCTACAACTCCCAAAATCGAATTGCCGGAAACATGCATGGATACGCTCGCCACATATCCTCATACGGATGAAGAAAAAACGGCGAAGGCAAAACAGATTGCCGACTTAATAGATAAGTATGATTACACGTACACAATGTCGGCTTGCGATAAGATTGTCGCAGAGAACTTCGCGACGAAGGGATGGATCTATAATTTATTTTCAAAGCATCCGAACTGGGACGGTGATGGGCATGTCGTAATAAAGTCTAATATTAAACGTCCATTGGACATGCAAACAGTAAGGGAGTTCTGTACATGGTGTATTGAAATCTTCAAAAGAACCTATATAAAACAGAATGAACTTAGGGTTGGGATGTTTACATTGAAGGAATATGTAGACATCATTCATAAATATGAAAGAATGTACGAAAATTTACCTGATGGTGCCGTTTTGAACGGCAAAACTCGGTATGAGTATAGAAGCGAGGTCAGACGCATGCATGCCGTATATGCAAATGTCAACACCAAAAACGACGTTTGTACACTGGATTGCATGATGGTGTCAAGAAAAGTATATACGGAGTATCGTCAGTTTTGTAATCTGTTAGAAAATCTGTTGATTGATAAACTCGACAAGGAAAACCCGACATTGATTAACAAAAGACAGGAAAAAATTGTAGCCGAAATTATTGATTCTGGCTATTTTACATTCAAAGAGAAGCCTGTTGTTGGACAGAAGATTTGCAAGTACATCGGCAAGATTTGCAAATTCTATGGAATTAACAAATTTGTGGAAATGAAGACTGATGTATGGTATGACCAAGACGGAACACGTCATGAGAGAGCAAAGGATTATGGCTACAATTACCACTTTGCGGCTCTTGGTGACGCAATTAACCCGAACGAAATTGAAAGGGACGTTGTATTGTCTGTTGACATTATGGATTTCCTTACTATGTCATTCGGATATAAGTGGGCATCCTGTATGACTATTGATAAGGAAAATATGAGAGGTGTTACTGGTGCTCATTATAGCGGATGTTATTCCGGTGGTACACTGTCTTATGGCCTTGATAAACGCACGTTTGTTGCATATGTTCGCCCTACGGAAAGTGAACTTGCATCCATTGGAGAATCAAATCTTCCGATGGAAGAACAGAGCAAGTTTAAACGTTGTCTGTTCTTCCTTGGCGAAGATAAACTGATCCAAAGCCGTGTATATCCTGATGGTCGAGACCTCGGAGAAGAAGGGGAGGGAATTGCAACGCAAATCCGTAACATCGTTCAAAAGGCAATTGCGGATATGCTGAATGTGTCTAATATGTGGACATTAAAGCGTGGACAAAGTGCTTGTTGTGAAGTGATTGACACGGCATATGGTTCTGTTCATTACAGGGATTATGAAT
>Ga0326513_10001409_pt1 | contig 18970 bp, 27 predicted proteins | sample 2_2465_0518_D_FD_203654 | JGI IMG/M metagenome (GOLD analysis project Ga0326513, IMG submission 203654) | Bovine rumen microbial communities from UC Davis, California, United States - 2_2465_0518 | ecosystem: Host-associated > Mammals > Digestive system > Stomach > Rumen | place: USA... | reverse complement strand
AACAAGAAGAAGGGCATTTATGTCCACTCTGTCAGCTCTACCTAATGGCTGTTGTGCATAACCCTGACGGCTCTATCACGGTGGGTATCATCCCGGAGCCGAAGGAAGAAGCGAAGGAACCCGCCCCCAAGCGGGGCGGGAAAACCGTGAAAAAGTAAAAGAAAGGAGTGCCGAAGGATGACCAGTGAAGAAAAGCTGGCAATGGTCAAGACCATCATGGGGCCGGACGCGCCGGACGATGAAACCATAGCGTCCTACCTGACCCTTGCCAAGACCGAGATTCTTCAATGGCGGTTTTCGTACAGCCCGGACGATATGCCCGAAGATGTACCTCCCGCCTATGAGATGACGCAGGTGTACGCCGTGGTGAACGGCTTCACGCAGCGCGGCCTTGAAGGGCAGAGCGTGTCAATCGAAAACGGCATCCATCGGCACTTCGACTTTACGGACATGACCCGGTATATCAGGCAGAATGTCATTGCCTACGCAAAGGTGTGATGCGCGATGAGCAGGACGTGTTTCAGGAACAAGCAGCCGTTCTGGTATGCGCTGTATGCGGGAACCGTGGAGAATTATCGTGAGGATGAATACGGCAATCCACTACAGGTGGGAACCCACGCGACGTATGAGAACCCTGTTCAGATGAGCGCGAACATCTCCCCTGCGAAGGGCAGCGTCATCGCAAGGCAGTTTGGTGACGATGACCAATACGACAAGGTGATTGTCACGGGCGACAGGGACACCCCGATTGACGAATACGCGGTGCTGTGGATCGACGTGGAACCCGAACTTGACGAAAGCGGCGCACTGAAAGTCAACGCTAACGGCGAGATCGTAACCCCGTGGGACTACATCGTGCGAAAGGTCGGGCGCGGGTTGCCGAACTTCGGCAGCACTGTGATAGGCATAAGCAAGGTGACTGTCGCATGAGCCGGACGATAACCATTGACATCTTCAATCCTGCAAGCATCGACGCGGCGGTGAAGGAGATTCGGGACTATGCCGATTGGGTGAAGCGCAAGACGGATGAACTGCGGGAGCGTGTTGCCTACTTCATAGCCAAGGATGCAAGCGCGGTGTTCAATACCGCCGTGGCAGAGGATGACCTTTGGGAAGGTGCAATCACAGGCAGCGTAGATGTGGTTGTCGAGGACAACGGCAATATGACACTGGTGATTGCCAATGGTACGGACGCTGTGTTCATGGAGTTCGGCGCTGGCGTGTATTACAACGGGGCTGTTGGAAGTTCCCCTAACCCGTTGGGTGCTGCGTTGGGATTCACCATCGGCAGTTATGGCTTTGGACAGGGTAAAAAAGAGGTTTGGGGCTATATGGGTGAAGATGGGAAACTCCATCTGACACACGGTACGCCCGCCTCCATGCCCCTTTACAGGGCCTTACAGAGCGTTGTGAACGACATCGAGCAGATAGCGCGGGAGGTGTTCAGTTCGTGATTGACATTGAATCTCAGGTCTTTACGACTGTGGCAACCGCGCTGCGCAACGAATACGGCGCAAGCAACATCTATGTCGCCCCCGAATACGTCAGCCAACCGCCGAAGTTCCCCGCTGTGTTCATTGTTGAGATGGACAATACCGTTCATCTGCGTGGACGGGACAGCGCGAACATCGAGAACTTTGTGAATGTGATGTACCAGATTGATGTTTTTAGCAACAAGAATGCGGGGAAGAAAGCGCAGGCGAAGGAAATCATTGCGCTGGTGGATGACCAGTTTGCGCAGATGGGCTTTTCCCGGACGTTTCTAAACCCCGTACAGAATATGAACGACGCGACGATCTACCGCATGACGGCCCGGTATCAGGCTGTTGTCGGTAAAGACCAAACCATATATAGGAGGTAATGAGACATGGCGATTTCCACCTATCAGTCCTACTTTATGCAGGGCACCGGCACCGGCACCCTGACGTGGGCGAAACTGTTCGATTTCAAGACCGACCCTGACCTCGGCGCGGCCCCTGAGCAGCTTGAAACCACGACTCAGAGCGACCCCGCCCATACCTATATCCCCGGCCTTGAGGCCAACGAGCAGAAGAACTACACCCTGAACTACGACGCGACGGTGTACGACAGCATCAAGGCGTTGAAGGGCCAGGAGTTGGACGTTGCCGAATGGTTCGGCGCTAATTCTTCCGGTGAGCCTGACGGTCACAACGGCAAGTTCGTCGGCAAGGGCTACCTGGACGTGTACGTCAACGGCGGCGACGCGAACACCGTTCGCAACATGACGGTGGTGCTGACCATGAGCCAGCTTTTCGTGAAGGCGACTACCTGACAACAGCTTCATATGGGCGGGGGCGTTCCCTCCCGCCCCTTTTTTAAAAATAACGGTTTAAGGAGAATAAGATCATGTCTGACATCAAAGAAGCGAATTGCATCACGTTTGACTACAAGGGCAACCACTACTGTCTGGAATACACCCGCGAATCCGTCAAGCGCATGGAGGCGGCGGGATTCAAGCCCGGTGAAAGCGGCAGCACTCCCCTGATCGAACTGGACATGCTGTGGGCGGGCGCGTTCTACAAGAACCACCGCAAGACCAGCAGCAGGGTTATCGAGGAAATACTCGATGCGATGAACGACAAGGAAAAGCTGCTGGACACCCTGCGGCGCATGGTTTCCGAAACCTACAATTCGCTGATCGAGGACAAGGGTGACGAGGGAAACGGAATCAGTTGGACGGCGACCCTGTAGAGGAACCGTCCGAATCGATAACCCTTACGGAGTTCTTCATGAGGATGTTCCCATTGTACATGGCAATGGGAATGTCCTACGAACAATACTGGCAAGGCCCGCCGTGGCTGGCGAAAGCCTACCGTGAAGCGTTTGAAATCAAACGTAAACAGGAGGAATGGGCGCGTTGGCGGCAAGGGGCGTATGTGTTCAACGCCATCATGTGCGCCGCGCCGGTTATCAAGCCGTTCGTGAAGGATGCGAAGCCGGGGCATTACCCGGACGAGCCTTGGCCGATTACAGAGGCAGAGGCGCGGGAACAGGAAGAACGGCGTGAGAAGGAAAACTACGAACGCTATCTGGCGAAGATGAACGCGGACAGTGAACGGGAACTGAAACGACGCAGAGAAGCCGCGAAGAAGCAGGAGGTGAACGGCAATGGCGACGATTGACAATCTTTCGATACAGGTCACGGCGAATGCCGAAAGTGCTGCAAGTGCGCTTGACCGCCTTGCTTCTTCGGCTGGCGGTTTGCGCGGTGCTGCTGCCAAGGCTGGCGGCGGTATGCGGGATTTGTCCGCTGGCGCGAAGGACGCAGGAACAGCGACAAAGGAAGCGGGACAACAGGCGGGCAATGCGGAGCGACATACCCGTGATTATGGGCGTGCTGCGCAAGAAGCAGGAAATGCGGCGAAACGCGGAACGGCTGGTATTGCTACATTTTGGGAAGCGTTGAAGCGCGTCGCTTATTATCGTTTTGTGCGAACGATAATCAAAGCGATCACAGCATCTTTCAAAGAGGGCTTGACACATCTGTATCAATATAGCAATGCTATCAATGGTCACTTCGCAAAGAGTTTGGATAATCTTGCCACAAGCACTTTGTATTTGAAAAACAGTCTGGGCACCTTGGCTGCACCGTTGATAGAAGCTCTTGCCCCTGCGTTGGAATGGATCATTGATAAGGTTGTTGAAGTAATAAATTTTTTTAATATGTTTGTAGCTGCTATAAGCGGCAAATCTTCTTATACTGCCGCAGTAAAAGTTGCTACAACTGCGACAGCGGAATGGGGTAAAGCAACAACTAAAACTACAAAGACAGCTAAAGAAAGCATCGATGAATTAAAGCGTACAATTCTTGGATTTGATGAGATTAATAAACTGGATAAAGATAAGATAATCGGTGGAAGCGGTGGTAGTGGAAGCGGCGGTGGAAGTGGTGGCACTGGCCCAAGTCCTTCCAGTATGTTTGAAGAAAGACCTTTGGAGGGTTTTTTCAAAGACCTTTCTGGAATTACAAGGGGATGGCCCGATTGGTTGAAATGGCTCTTTGGCATTGGCGGCATTGCGATTGCCGGATGGGGAATCAGTCTGTTGCCGAAACTGATAGGCAAGATTTGGGACGCGTTGAAACGGCTGTTCGGGATAACCATACCTGATTGGTTTAAATGGCTGTTTGGGCCGAAAGACGACGGTGGCGGCATTGATTTCCCTGACAAGATCGACATTCCAGACGCAGAGGTGAATGTTGATCTGAAGAAAGGCGATTGGAGCGCACTGGATGACATAGATGATATAACCATACCTGTTCAATTGTCGGATTCAGCCAGTGATCTATACAAGGATTTCAAAAACGATTGGGAATCCACTGGCAGCAAAGCATTGTACTTTTCCCCGAAGTTAGACAACTCTGCCGCTGTGCTGTATGAGAAGTTCAAGCGGGAATGGGATGCTTCCGGGAGTAAAGTGCTGTATTTCTCTCCCAAACTGGACAATACGGCGAAAACGCTCTACGAAAAGTTCAAGAGGGAATGGGACATATCCGGCAGCAAGATTCTGTACTTCTCCCCAAAATTGGACAATACGGCGAAAACGCTCTACGAAAAGTTCAAGAGGGAATGGGACATATCCGGCAGCAAGATTCTGTACTTCTCCCCAAAATTGGACAATGCGGCAAAGGCGCTGTACGACAATTTCAAAAGAACATGGGATGAAGCGGGCAGCAAGATATTGTACCTTTCTCCCAAATTGGACAATACTGGCAAAGTGCTTTGGGAGACGTTAAAGCGCGAGTGGGATGCCGCGCGGTCTACGCTGTATGTTTCTCCCAAACTCGACAACACGGGCACTGCGCTATGGAACATCCTGAAACGGGAGTGGGAGGCTGCGCGGACAGCACTGTATGCTTCTCCGATTTTGGACAATACGGGCATGGCGTTATGGAATGCGCTGAAAAACGAGTGGGACAATGCGAGAGTTGCATTGTTTGCATCCCCAAAACTTGACAATAAAGGTTCTGTGTTATTCAATGCATTTCAGCGCGAATGGAATGATGCAAACCCTGTTGTATTCGTTGGTGTGGCACTAAAAAAATCTGGATGGGATACCGTAACAAATTTCATTGATGGTAGTTTTGGAGGCGCTACGGGCGGCGGCGGGAAGACATCTGGCGGCGGTGCAGGTAGAGGCAGACATGGTGGTGGTGGTGGAAGCTATGGTGTAGAGATTGGGCTTCATGAAGGCTGGACGGGAACACCACAAGAGGCACTTGGTATAAATAATTTGAAAGCCGATGCGACAGTAAGCGCGGTTCCCGGTGAGGGATTCACCAAAGCAAAAGGCGCTATACAGTCATTCAAACTCAAAAAGCTTGAAGACAGTGACGTTCGTGTAAACGCTGTATACAATAAGCAAGGCGGTTTGCTCAGTAGCATATTCAGCAAGATTGGTACATGGCTGTTCGGGAAAAGCAATACGCCTTCTACGGATGTCAAAGTTAATTCTACCGCCGGTAAAGGTTTCAGCAGCATCGACTCCAGCGGGAAATTCAAACTTGTCGGGATCAAGGATTCCGAGGCTTATATCAGCGCCAAAACGCAGTGGGGAGAAAAACACCAATCCCTGGCGCAGTGGATCGGCTTGAACGACTTGAAAGGGGACGCCTACGTCAGCGTGTCCACCCAATGGGGGAATGCCGGGGCTTCGTTGAGGCGTTGGATTGGTCTGGAAGATGATCTCAGCGCTACCGCAAATATCCACGTAGGTCTATCCACAGAGTGGGGTATCCACGGGTCATATTCTTGGAAGGACTGGATAAAATTCCAAGACAATGTATACACCACCCTTCATGTAAACATATCTACTGAGTGGTGGGATCATGGATGTTATTCATGGGAACAGTGGATAAACTATAAGAGCGATATCTACACGACCCATCATGTCAGAACCGTGCAGGAGAACGCCGCCGGTGGCGTTGTGACGGCCAATGGGTCTTGGAGTTTCGCTTCCGGTGGTGTCATCAGCAACGGTATCGCCAAGGGGTATTCCAACATTCCTCACTACGCAGGAGGGACAAGGGACGCTCACGGGACGCTGTTCCTCGCGGGCGAGGCTGGGCCGGAGATCGTGGGCCATGTGGGTGGACGGACGGAAATCCTGAACCAGAGCCAGCTTGCGCAGACGATGTTCGCGGCGGTGCGGAGCGCCATGACAGGCGTGCGAATCGGCGGCTACATCGAAAACGCGGTGCCCGACGGTGGGAGCGAAGCGGACTATGAGACGATGTACCGCGCCATGTACGACGCCTTTACCGACGCGATGGCCGGGAACGCCGAGCGTGACAAGGAAAAACTGGCCCTGATGCGGGAAATTGCTGCGAAGGATTTCAACCCTGAGATCAGCACAGCCAGCATCAACCGCGCCCAGATGCGAATCAACCGCAGGGCGGGAACGACGATTGTCCCCGTAGGGACTTGACGACGGGAGGTGACAGCGTATGCCTGACCAGAACTACAATCCGATTCGGAGCGTGAATGGAGCGACGATACCCTGTCCCTCCACGTATCAATGGTCTGTCAATGACATATCTGACGCAGAAGCAGGGCGCACGGAAGATGGAAAGATGCACAAGAACCGCATTGCCAGAAAGCGAAAACTGGAACTGGAATGGCGGAATATACCGTTGAGTGACGTGCGCAAAGTGCTTGCAGCGTTTTCGCCTGAATACGTGTCGGTAAACTGCCTTGATCCGCTGGTGGGTGGGTATGCGACTTATACCTTCTACTCCGGAGATCAGGCGGCTCCGGCGTACAACGTGCGCATCGACGCATGGACGGTGTCGTTTGACATCATCGAACAGTAAAGAGGGAGGTGAGAACAGATGTATCCGATAACAAACGCCGTCAAGGCGCTGTTTGAGGCGGAGCAGACCAAGGTGCTGAGAATTACCGGCAAGCCCATGAAAAAAGAAGATGTGAGCGTTGGGCCGTCAAACGTAGTTACGGTTGATGACGCCGTGGATATTCCCGCGAAGGACATCACCATTGGCATCGAGCCGGTCCAATCCGGCAGCGGCGACCCCAGCCCGACGAACGTGCGGCCCATCAGCGGGTGGACGGTGGCGAATGTGGTTGTTAGCCCGACCGCCGATGCGCAAGATGGCACGACATATCCCATTAGCTGGCAAGCTGAAGCCGGGACGGTCTACGGCGGGACGCTGGACGTGACCACGGGGCTGCTGACGGTGGATAGGGCAATGGTGGATTTAGGGACGTTGGATTGGCAAAGGAATGGCGATAGATTCCAGTTTTATAGCAGCAATATTATTCCCGCCGTTTCTGATAAAAGCGGAAAGAATGTAGTTTGTTCAGGTTATGCAAGTGGTAATGCCTATAGCTATGGTTCTAATAATTTTACCATTTGTATCGCCGAATCAAACCCAAGAGTATTTGTAACGGACGACAGATTTACTGACGGCGCATCGTTCAAAGCCGCCATGTCCGGCGTTCAACTTGTCTACGAACTCGCCACCCCGCAGACCTACCAGCTCACTCCTACTGAGGTAAAACTCCTGTTGGGCGAAAACAACGTCTGGGCCGATACGGGGGATACGACTTTAACCTACAGGCCGTATGCAGACCTGATTATCACCGATGACAATGTGATGGAGGACAGTTTTCAGATTGACCGGTATTCCTGCAACGGGGAGAAATTGGAGGTCGGGACGGCGATTTCCGCGCAGTTGACGTCCAAACTGGACAACGGTGAAGGTCAGTTTGACGACATCATCTTCGAGGGAACAGAGCTGTTCGTGGAGATCGGCGTGGCCGACTGGTCACTGACGAATCCGACCATTACATGGGTGCCCTGCGGCTACTTCACCCCGGATGTACAACCGAGACGGATGGCTACCATCAGCATCACGGCGCTGGACAGGATGACGCGATTTGATTCCGTGCCGCCTTCGCTGACGCCGTGGACGACAGCCAGCGGCGAAACGATGACGGACAGCCGGGGAAATGTCCTCTATTTCTTGCGCGACGTTCAATTCCCGGCCTCCGTGACAAACCTGATCAGGCGTGTTGCGCTGCTGTGCGATGTGCCATTCTCGCAGAGTTTGTCGAGTTTCCCGAACGCCAACCTGGTCATAGATCAAATGCCCGCGTTAGAGCAGACCGTTACGTACAGAAACATCATCCAGTGGTGTGCGGGTATCATGGGCGCAAACGCATGGATTGACTGGACGGGTTCGCTGCGCTTTTCGTGGTACAACAATACCACTGGCTACATCAGCACCACGCAAAACCGTTATAACAGCGATCTTCACGAGAACAGCGTGACCATAACGGGCGTGTCCTATACAAATGCCAACAACGTCAAGATCGAATCCGGTACAGACGAATACACGCTTGACCTGTCCGGAAATTATATGGCGGCGGCGAAGATTTCCACCATCCTGCCCAATGTAAATAACAGGCTGAATGGCTTTACTTACCGACCGTTCACTGCTTCTGTTGTCAACGCGCCCTATCTGTGGCCGATGGACATTGTGACCTTCAAGGATAAGGACGGTAACAGTTATTCCAGCGCTTTGACCAATGTCACCTTTGGCCTGAACGGAACTACGGTGCTTCAAAGCAAGGGCGAGAGCGCCGAGACGAACAGCCGCGTCAAGCCCAGCAGCGTGAACAGCGAGACGGCGTATATGATCGAACGCGCCGCGCAAGTCGCCCGTGAACTGGATCAATCGTTGGATCAGGAGGGAATATTCAATCGCCTGACGGATGGCGGCGAGGTTCAAGGGCTTTTGCTGTACAACGGAAAGGTGTACCTGAATGCCGAATACATTCGAGCGGGTACGCTTGCCGCCAATTTGCTGCTGGCTTCCATATTGACCATCGGCGGCTCTACGGATGGGAATGGAAGCATACAGATCTACGATAAAGATGGCGTTCTTATTGGTAGATGGGATAAGAACGGTATCAGTGTGTTGAAGGGGAGCATTGCGGGGCCGTCCATTACCCTTGGCGGTGTAGACAACACCAGCGGTACGCTGACTGTGAAGGACGCTTCCAATACTACCATCGGAACGTGGGACAACAATGGTCTGACGCTCTACAAGGGCAGCATCGCTGGGCCGTCGGTCACACTGGGTGGATCGAACAATAAAAATGGTACGCTTACCATAAATAACGCTTCCAACAGGACCATTGGTACATGGAACAAGGACGGGATCAGCATAACGTCTGGCGAAATATCCTTGCGCCTAAATGATGAAAAAGGGCTCAATATCGGGAGAAATGGCGACTTGGCTATCGGGGCCAAGCCAGATGACATATCTGACTTTTTCAATAATAAATGTGCGTTCCAGGTAGGCAGAGGCGGTGAAGTTAAGTCAGTAAATTTCCGGGTATTTGCAAAGTATTATGAAGATCAAGGCGGCGACGGTATATATTATCCGGTATTGAATATTCAAGGGAATCATCTACCTAATACAAGTTGGAATGCAGCCAGAGGTGTATTTTTCACCATTACCAACGCAAACGATCAAGACCCTGAATATATTATGCACTTATCCAAAGTTCAGGTTAATATATATAAGCCACTTGTTCTGGATAACGCTTTGGGTGTTGAATACGGCGGTACAGGGGCGAAAAATCCCGCTGATGCGCGTACAAATCTTGGAATTACTGCCGCAAACATCGGGGCGAAGGTAACTCAATCCACCGTCAGCGATCCGTGGCCCTCCGGCGAGGCCGTGGCGTTTATAGACAGCATCAGTCAGAACGCGCAGGGCGTAATCAGCCCCACAAAGAAGTGGGTGCGGAATGCCAGCCAGAGCGAGTCGGGCTTGATGTCCGCAAATGACAAGGCAAAACTGGACGGAATCGCCAGTGGGGCGCAGGTGACCAGCGTCAACAATAAGACTGGAGCCGTCAGTCTCTCTGCTTCTGACGTTGGAGCGGTTGCGAAATCCGGCGACACGATGACAGGGAATTTGACTGTAACCGGAAATATAACCACGCCTTACGATATATTTGTCAAGAGATCACTGCTTGTCTATGCCAAGAACACCAATAAAGCAGGCCTTTTGATTGAAGGTAACAATACAAAAGACACCAGTTATGGTGTTGAACGAGGCGCGTTTTTCTATATAGCTGATTCAAACGGTGCATATCAATTTGCCATGCACCTGGCGCAAAGTACAGCTACGTTTGGGAATGTCAAAGCAGGGACCACTTACATAAATGAGCTTCACCCCACACGGTCAGATAATTGGCTTGATTTTCATGGGAGTTTTTGTGTCAAAACTGATCTATTAGTTGAGGGTAGTTTTACCGTAAATGGCACAAAGTCCCGCTCGGTAACAACGCAGGAATACGGGAAGCGCCTCCTCTACTGCTACGAAACCCCGACCCCGATGTTTGGTGATGTCGGCGAGGGGGTCATCGGCGAGGACGGGCTGTGCTACATAACGCTGGAAGCCGTATTTGCGCAGACCGTTGTTTCAAACCAATACCAGGTTTACCTCCAAAAATATGGCCCCGGCGATTGCTGGGTGAAGGAACGTAAGGGCGCTTACTTCATCGTGGAAGGTACGCCTGGGCTAAGTTTCGGATGGGAGGTCAAAGCCAAGCAGAGGGATTACGACCAACTCAGAATAGAACGCTACGACGATAAGTTCACCGTACCGACGCAGACCTACGGCGAGGACGCCGCGAAACATATCGACGACATTCAGAAAGAGAGGATTTCAGCATGAGCAAGATCATCACTTCCGCAACCGTTTTTAACGACGCCGTTGGCGTCAGGCTTTCCGCGACCTACAGCGAGATCGACGACCAGACTGGCCGTATCATCAGCGACAACAAGAGGTTTGACCGGGTGATTACCGACGCGGAGACCAAGACCCATGCCCGGGCGCTACTGGAATACGCAGGCGAGAATATCCCTGAATGATGAGAATTGACATGAAGGCGAGGTGAATTAGCGATGACGATCCACGAACTGCTTGCCGCAGCGGGATTGACCGCAAACGACGAAATCCCAATATGGGACGCGGAGGCGACGGGGGAGCCGACGAAGAAGATCACGGCGCAGCAGTTGGCAGCGGCGGTTGTTGCCTTGGCTAACCTTGTCACCGGTGTGAAGGGGGATAAAGAGAGCAACTATCGCCAGGGCAATGTGAATCTTACCCCGGCGAACATCGGGGCGGTGGCGAAGTCTGGCGACACGATGACGGGGAAGTTGGTAGTAGAGTGTCCGAATGACGCCTACGTTGGAGCGAGAAATACAGATACCGATACGCCGGTCTATTTAGACAGCAATAAGGAAGGAAAACACGGCATCTGGTCGAATGGCTACTACACGGGCTCTGACTTTGTGAACAGCGGGGAGTTTATTATAAGCAGAAATGCTGATGGAAAAGTCACCGTTGCCGACCACTATAACGAGAACGAAGTAAACGCGCTTGGCGTGCTGTATACAGATGTCAATATCGGCAATGTCACGGTAAACGGGAGCGGATATCTGGACATTGCCAGCAAAATTCCATCCGGGATAACCCCGATCGCGGCTTTGATACTAGATTTCGGCACGACAACGGGCGCCGTCAACGTGATAGCGAATGGACGGTATATAATTGGTACTCCAAACGCGACGGCGACGAGTGTGAAGATAAGATACTATTACCGCGGGCAATAATAGAGGAGGCATAAAAAATGGATAGACTTTATACTACTATCGAGAACCAGGTCAGGGAGGACGGCAGTAAGGGCCTGCTGTATGACCACTACGACAACGAGAACCAGGCGCTGGCGAAGTTCTATACCATCTGCGCGGCGGCAGCGCTCAGCGGGATTCCCTATCATGCCGCGTTCCTCATCTACGAGAACGGCGCTGTGATGCAGCGGATTTTTGACCGCAGAACGGAGCAGCAAGAGAGCGAGGATAGCCAGAATGATTAAGGATTGCACGTTTGACAAGTTCAAGTACATCCTGTACACGTCTAATGCCCCCAATCTACCGCTAATCGTGGTTCTCCACGGCTCCGGTGAGATCGGCAGCAGCCTGTCGAAACTCAAAAAGAGGGAGCCTTATATCAGCCTTGCCAACGGCAAATGCGCCCCGGATGCGGTTGTGCTCATGCCGCAGTTGCGGGGGGGCACGTGGGGCGAGTGCAAGGCCGACCTGAAGGCCCTGATTGACCATGTGGCCGGGGAGCAGGGATGCGACGGGAAGCGCATCTCCATCACCGGGCATAGTTTGGGCGCGAACGGGACGCTGGATATGCTGCTGGCTTACCCGGATTATTTCAGCGCTGCGTCGGTACTGTCTCCGTGCAAGGACATCGGGTACAAGATGGAGCAGATTGCGCATATTCCCATGTGGTTCCTGGCCGGGGAAAAAGAGCATAACTATAAAAAGTATGCTCAGAGTATGTACAACAGGCTCAAAGGTCTGGGCGGCGTGGCGAAACTGACGCTTGTGCCTGGATATGGACACCCCATCCAGTTTACGTGGGTGTCCGACAAGTATCAGATGTTCGACTGGCTGTCCAGTTACCAACTTGACCGATTTATTGTGGATGTGAGCAAGCATCAAGGTCACATCGATTGGAATCGGCTGGCCCCGCATCTGGCGTTCTGCATTATCAAGGCCAGCGGTTTATACGGCAACGGGGCCGACCCCTATTATGAGCGCAACATGACCGAAGCGGTGGCGCATGGCGTCCCCTTCCACGCCTACCACTTCCTGTACTGCGTTACGGAGGTACAGGCGAAGCGGGACGCGAAACTGTTCTTTGATACTGTCAAGGCTGGGGGGATGTGGCCGCTGTTCTGGGTGCTGGACTGCGAATCGCAGTGGGGCATAGCGGACAATCAGGCCGCACCTATCGCCCGAATATTCGAGGACGAGCTGCGGCGGCTGGCGCGGGAACAGGGGCCGGGAGAAATCCAAGTTGCCCTGTACGTGGCACAGGAGAAGTACAAGAACTGGGCGTTCGACTACAGCCATTACGCATACCTGTGGATTCCCGGCTACGGCGACAAGTACAAGCCGCCAATGCCGTGTGATATGTGGCAGTATACATCCAAAGGAACGCTGCCGGGTATCAACGACAACGTAGACCTGAATAAACTTATTGGCACTAAGCCACTGAGTTTTTTCACGGGTGAGGATGGGGCAGAGGACAGCACGACCGACGATAAAGACGGAGGTGAGACACCTATGTTTACAGGCAAAGAACTGGCGTTGTACTGTGAGGAAATGTATGCCAACAAGTCCCATTGGGCTTATTGGTACGGTACATATGGAAACATGTGTACCGAGGCTAAGTACAAGTCCAAAAAGAAGCAGTACCCGGAACATTACGGCAGCAGCAGGACGGCAGGGTACATGAAGGACATCGAGCAGAAGCGTCGTTGTGCCGATTGTGTGGGCATGATCAAATCGTTCTTCTGGACGGGCAACCAGTATGACACCGACCCGAAGTATGGGTCGAACGGCTGCCCGGACAAGAGCGCCAACGGCATGATCGACCTGTGCAAAGTCAAGGGTTCCATCTCCACGATTCCCGACATTCCCGGCGTAGTGGTCTGGACGAATGGGCACATCGGTGTGTATATCGGTGGCGGCTACACCATCGAGATGCGCGGGTTTGACTATGACTGCGTGAAGCGCAAGGTCAAGGACGGCCCGTGGAAGAAATGGGGCAAGCTGCCGATGCTATCCTACGACGAGCCGAAGCCTGAACCGTCTGAATATCGCCATGTGTTGGTTACGGGTGGGAGCGTCAATATCCGTTCCGGCCCCGGTACGGACAAGAAGGACATCGGAACCGCCCACAAGGGTGATCTGCTGCCCTATCAGGGTGTGACGGAACCCTGGGGCGGGCGTGACTGGTATCTCATAATTTGGGAGAATCAGAACGGGTGGATTTCCAGCAAGTACAGCAAACTGGTCGAGTAAGGCGGTGAGGGGAATGAGCGACACGATAATTGTTGCCCTCATATCGTTGCTTGGGACAGTGGTCACGGTATGGGCGGCGAACAGGCACACATTGGCTGAACTGGACAAGAAGTCGGAACTGTCAGACGCGAAGATCGACGCGAAACTGGAAAGACATCAAGCCGTCACCGATACCAAGATTGACGAGTTGACCCGAAAGGTTGAGAAGCACAATAACATGATTGAACGAACGTTTCAGCTTGAGGGCAGGATGAACGAGGCTGAACATGAGATCAGGGACTTGAAGGGGAGGGTTGTATAATGAGAGATTGGGGGAAGTGGTTTAAGGCAGCGGGTATTCGCGCCATTAAAACGGTAGCGCAGACCGCCGCGGCCACCATCGGCACCAGTGCCGTGATGGGTGATGTCAACTGGAAGATGGTGCTGAGTGCGTCCGTGCTGGCGGGTATTCTGTCGCTGCTGACCAGCGTGGCAGGATTGCCGGAAGTGCCCGAAAAATAAGGATTCTTGCCCCCTTCAATGGGGGCTTTTCTTGTTATTAGCGGATGTTATTAGTAATGTTATTAGTAGGCTTCAATTTTATGCCATTTTTCGCCATTGTCCAAAAACGAGAAAGTCCCGAAAACGCTGTGTTTACGGGACTTTTTGGTCTGGGTGAGAGGATTCGAACCTCCGGCCTCTTGAACCCCATTCATAGGAGAAGTGCGTATTTGCATGGGTTTTCGGGCTTGGTGTTATTAGTAAGTTATTAGTAGAGTTGGGATATTATCGCTTTGAGATTGTCGAGTTCTGCGGATTGGTACATACGTTTCGTTGTCTTATAATCCTCATGCCCTATCAGGCTGGCCTTGTCCTTGTCGCTGCCCTGGACATCTTTCAGGAGGTTGGCGAAGGTGTGGCGGCAAGAGTAAGGGACGTAATAAGCTGGATGGTCAGGAGTTGGGATGGGTTGGATTCCTGCGGCGGCGAGGACGGGATAGAAGTAGTTATCACGGAAATATTTTGCAGACATCGGCATGTTATTTTCACGGGGGAAAAGTAAGTCGGTACAGGTTGCGACACGTTTTTCTATAATGGGACGGATATTGGCCGCGACGGGGACGGCACGGTTTTTGCCCGCTTCGGTCTTAATGCCGCCATATAGGATTCCATCTTTGTAATCGTTTTTGGTGAGTGCGAATAATTCAGACGGGCGCATACCCGTATAGATCAGGACATAGACATCCTCTGCGTGAGGGGTGATACCGACTTGACCACGGATAAGGTCTATTTGTTCACGGCTGAATGCGGGGCGGGTCCCCTTTTCATCGTTGCCGGTATGGATGAACTCGGCATAGTTCATGTCCGTCTGGTGGCGTGGAAGAGCATATTTGCAAAGCAGACCCGCAAGGGCTTTCATGTTTTCCTTGGTGCGCTTGCCGCATGGGCAATCGTCCACACACTCCTGGAGATCGTCAAGGTCGATGTCGGAAAACGGCAGATAGTGAAGCGGCTTGAAGTATTTCCATGCGGCTTTGTAGCAATCCATTGTGGATTTGCCGACGCGCCCTTCATGGGTGGGGAGCCATGCGTCGTAGATTTCCTGCATGGTCAGCTTCTTTTCCTGTTTGGGGGACTTGAATAGTTCGGGTATGTAGTCCAGCGCATCCTTCTTGCGTTGGAAGCCGCCCTTGGTGCGGTAGACGGGCGTAAAGCCCCCTTCCGGGCGTTCTTTCCACGCGATCACTACACGGGCCGTCCATGTTTTGCCGCGCTTATAGGCGGTTCCTGCACCGTTTGGACGGGTGCGGCCTTTCATGCAATCACCTTCTTATTTCAGACACAATCCTTTATCGTCCCGAAACTTGCCCTGGGCTATGTGTACAATGTCCAATATCCATGTAATGCCGAGGATGGCCGCACAGATTACGGCTATGGCTTCCCGCCAATGAACGAATATGCCTTGGGTTGGCCCGAATGTGAATCTGATATAGTATATCCCGAAAACGCTGCTGGCTATGGTCAATGCCAATAGCAGGAACAGATTCAATGCCCCGCGCCAATATCGGCGTACATAGAAGTAATGAGCGCCCAAATATCCAAAGCAAATACAGAGCAGAAGCGCAATTATCCTATGCTTCTTTGATGGCAAATACTTATATTGGTATGGTCTTGACATACGCTACCTCCATTCGATATGTGTAATGTTGCCGTGGTTGGTTATGCGAAGTTGCTTTCTTCTTTTTTCTTGGCTGCGCTTGTTTCCAGAATCAATAATGCGTTGTCAATGTCGTGTGGATCGGCATAGCGTATAGCCATAATAAAACGCAATTCCAATTCTGAAAGAGCCGTATAATCTGACAAATCATCTGACCATCCCATAAGGTATGCTGGTGTGGTCAAGAGGGCATCGGCAATCGGTAGCAATACAGATGAATCCATTTTATCAATGTCGCCTTTTTCATAGCGATACATGGTAGCTGGGGAACGGCCTATCTTTGCTGCTAATTCCTCTGCGCTCATATTTAGCTGTTTTCTGCGTTGTTTGATGCGTTGACCAACTGTCATTATTCTCACCTCGCAAATATGTTACATCAAAACTCTCAAATTTGCAATACAATCTAAATGAAATAATCGCAATATTGCCATGACAAATACTTGACAATTCTCATTTATGAGAGTATACTGTGTTCAACGAATCGCAAAAGCGAGAGTGAAAGGAGGGCTGTTAGTGGTAAACGTGGAGCGTTTGCGGGAGGAAATGAAAAACAGGTCTGTTACGCCTGATGCGGCGGCAGCGGCTATGGGAATAGACGTTGCAACCTACTACAGACGGATGAACCGACAGGGAACCAAATTTACGGTTGAGGAAGTAAGCAAGTTGAGCGCATTGCTCAATCTCTCGCCAGACACGATGCAGGAAATTTTTTTTGAACGCTAACTCTCAATAATGAGAGCGAAGGTGAGAATAATGACGCTTGACGAAATCAAAGCCTCTGACAAGTTGATGCTGACCCCCGCCGACATTGCCCCGATACTTGGGGCAGACGCGCAGGACATTCGGCTGACAGCGCGGTTGCATCCTGAACGGCTGGGGTTCAACGTGGCGGTGATCGGGACAAGGACGAAGATACCGCGACTTGGGTTCCTGAATTGGTTAGAAGGAAGGTGTGAAAATGGGAACGCGAGTTAAGTTCGCCAAGTGGTTTCGTGATGGCAAGTTATACCGAGTGCAGCCACCGAACTGGCCCCGCCAATGTGAATTGAGCTTCACAGACCAAAGCGATATGCAGGAATGGGCCAAGGCCGCACATGTCATGTTGAAGGACGGCAACCCACCGAGGAGGGACAGGGCCTATGGAAGATACGCATAGGTACAGCACCAAGCGGGCCATGCAGGACAGCGCACACTTGAAGATGGCCTACGTCCACCTTCACGACGCGCTGAACGAGTTGCAGATGGTCTGGAAGAAGGACAACATTATCGCCCATGCGGTGCGGGTGTTAGGGGCGATAGAGGACACGTTGTTTCAGTATGTAGTGCCTGACAGGAAGGGAGGACGCAATGGCAAGCCTGTATGAGTTGAGCGCGGAGTATGCGGGATTCCTGGACGCATACGCGAACGCGCAGAATGAGGATGAAGCCGCCGAGATACTACAGTCATTGGTGGACATCCACGGCGAACTGACGGAGAAGGCCGAGAACTACGTCAAGGTTATCAAGAATGTCCAGAGTGACGTGGACGGGTACAAGGCCGAGGCGAAGCGGCTGTCGGCAAAGGCGAAGGCGGGGGAAAACCTGATTGAACGGTTGAAGAACGCCATGCTGGACGCAATGAAGCTGACGGACACGCCGACAATTCAGACCAGTATCGGCAAGTGGCGGTTGCAACCGAACCCGTATAAGTGCGTGGTGACGGACTGGACGAAGATTCCGATGGAGTTTCGGGAGCCGCAACCTGACAAGGTGGACAACGCAGGGCTGATCAAACACTACAAGGCCACTGGTGAAGTGTTCGATGGCTGCGAGGTCAAGCAGGAAATGGGGGTGCGGTTCCAGTGAAAGTGAATAATGTACCTGAAATGTCGAAGAACAGGAAGTTTATCGTGTTCCGCGTGGTGGAGGGCGAGAATTGGTTCTACGACGCATGGGATGACTTCGACAGGGCCTTGAAACAGGCCATAGAGATTGAGGGCCAGGTTGCCCCGATTGAAGCGGTGGAGGTGTAGGAGATGCCTACGAACGGTATGAGTGAGATGACGTTCACGGGGTACATTGCTGATCCCGTGAAGGAAATGTCCAAGAAGGAACCGAGTGTTGAACTTATCACCACTGTCAAGGTTCCCCGCCATGAATACGCGCTGTTGGTTGCGGCCAAGGCGAAGCTGGACATCATTGACAGGGTATGCGGCAACATGGACGCATACCAGATGAAAGAGTTTTTGAGGGCGTTGTTCGCTTCGCCCACGGAAGAAGATGCAGAGTAATGGACATGCACTACTGTGACATCTTCGGGGACTGTTACCACTGTCCGGCTGCGTTCTGCCCCTATGAGAAGTTGGAGCCAAGTTGGTTGGACAGTGCGACAGACGAAAGCATGAAAGGGGGTGATTCCGATGAAGAAGATTCTGAATAAGCGTGTGTAAAAAAATTGGTTTTCCTGCCGCGCCACGCCGCAGTAGCGGAGAGAGTGCATGGTGAGAAGTCATAGTATCGCCATTGCCTGTGGCCCATTAAACCGCTTGCAGCCGGGGCGTTTCCCCGACAGGCCAGAAAGCAAGTAAAACCTGTTTGGAGCGTAGAGTGGAGGCGACCATGCCGTAGAAGCATACGCCAACAAGAATAGGGAGCCGGGTTTACATCCATGCGGTTTACCGGCCTTTGAATGAATTACATCCGCTTTATCGGATTGAAGTAAATGCAGGATTGAAGTCTGAAACTTGCAAATTCAAGCCCCAAAAAATTTTTTTCGCCCTATAGTATTCAAGAAATTTTTTGGAAATAAGAATTTGCAATTCTGGATAATTCATTCATTCATATTGGGGCTAT
>Ga0326513_10001408_pt1 | contig 18975 bp, 13 predicted proteins | sample 2_2465_0518_D_FD_203654 | JGI IMG/M metagenome (GOLD analysis project Ga0326513, IMG submission 203654) | Bovine rumen microbial communities from UC Davis, California, United States - 2_2465_0518 | ecosystem: Host-associated > Mammals > Digestive system > Stomach > Rumen | place: USA... | reverse complement strand
CATAACGGTACTAAACCTGTGGCAAGCGGAGTTCTTTATGATTACTTGCAAGGCAACTATCGTCAAATATCTTTTGCCCACGAAAACAATGAGAGTTCATATGATGACGGCGGTGTATATATTGATGATGCCACAGACATAACAAAAATGTATTATGTAAAAAATTCAAATGGAGCAAGAGTTGGTATTCTATTTTGTGTACAAACCCCGGGATATAATTACGCCTCGCAGGTTAGAATAAATGCTTATGGTAATATCACAACCCGCGTAAAAACACAAGAAAGCGGAGAAGCGAATTACACTTGGAAAAGTTGGACACCCGTTGGAACAACGAGAAATATTCAAGATTACGCAGTCACAACGCCAAAACTTGCAGACGGTGCAGTAACATCTGACAAAATTGACGCATCGGTAGTTACAAGAGGAATTATTTATGATTTTGTTACTGCGCTAACAGCTTTAGACACAACAATTACTGATAACGGCACAAAGCCCGTGGCGAGTGGAACTATTTATGATTTTGTTACCGCACTAACAGCTTTAGATTCAACCATTACTGATAATGGCACAAAGCCAGTGGCGAGTGGAACTATTTATGATTTTGTTACCGCACTAACAGCTTTAGATTCAACCATTACTGATAATGGCACAAAGCCAGTGGCGAGTGGAACTATAAAAAATTATCTCGAAGGTAGTTTTCAAGATTATCTTGTGGGAAGGTTTACAAAGCGCATATATGCTCACGAAACTCATAGCTCTGGCTATGATGCCGATACTAACCCTGTTGATACTTATAGTGACGGCGGCGTATATATTGATGAGGCGTTAGACCCAAGTACGATTTATATAATTAAAAATGCAAACGGCGCACATATCGGAACATTACTTTGCGCACACACTAATGGCTATAACAGAACCACACAGATGGCATTATATAGTGACGGTAGATTTCAGTATCGCTATCGACATAATACAAGCGGCGTGTGGGATGAATGGGAAAACATTGCTAGAGATTCAACAGTATTTGATGCTGTTGTGCGTAATTATCAAGATGTGACACCAGATATTACATTTGACATTCATAATACTGCAATTGCAACTTATTTAACCGAATCTGCGGTATATTCACCTAATGACTACGATGTTACTAAAGTTCCGACTTCACTTAGCGGAACACCCTACGACACACCCAATACAACTACTATTGACTTGCCTACTGGTAGTTCAAAAGTTATTTTGTATGATACAGTGGCAAAGACGGAACAAGTTATATCTGTATCTGGTTCTACTTATACTATCACCAATTTAATTCCAAACAGAGTTTATGCTTATACTGTTCGGAATAGTAGTGGCACTATGCTTTCTTATGGCACTGTAAAAGCAACTGGACATATTAGAATGATTGATGGTGGTGGAAACACATTTAATATTCGTGACCTCGGTGGTTGGACTTGTGACGGAGGAAAAACAAAATATGGGCTTATTTATAGAGGCGCAGAGTTAAACGGTGCTGTATCGCTTAATTCATCTCAGGTGGATTTCTTTAAGAATGTTTTAGGAATACGTGATGAAATTGATTTGCGTAACCCAACAGGTACGGGCGTGGGTAGCGGTGCATTAGGTTTGGGCGTTGATTATGTCAATATTTATACCAACTATTCACCATACGCTTTACAAGACTTATATCGCCAAGAGCGCGTTGATATTATAAAGCGAATAGCCAAAAATATTAAGGAGAAGAAAGTAACATATATACACTGTTCGGCTGGTGCGGATAGAACAGCCATTATTTGTACTTTTATTGAAGCAATTTGTGGTGTATCTCAAAATGATATTGATAGAGATTATGAATTAACCGCATTTGCCTATGACACAAACAATAATAGACTGTCTACTCGTACAAGGAACAACACGTGGTTTAATGGTCATAGGGTAATGATTAATGGCGACGGAACAGAAACTTATTCATACCCTTATATTAATAATATGGAAGGTTCGTCATTCCAAGATAAGATAGTAAGATTTCTATTGAGGTCTGGTGTCACTATTGATGAACTAAATGATATTCGTTTTGGTTTAATTGACGGCAATCCTTCTAAACTAACTAATCCTTATGGTATGGTAACTGTTACTCCGACATTATCACACGTTGCGATTGATAATCCCGCGACAACCATCACCAAATATCAACCATATGAAGTAACTCTAACTGCCGAGGATTTATACAAAATAACTTCTTTATCTATAACAATGGGCGGAGTAGATGCTTCGTCTTATTATAGCAATGGCAAATTGTCTATACCCATAGTCACAGGAAATATTGTCATTGCCGCGACAGGAACTTTACTCGACAATCAGATTGTTGTTTTCTCCCACACACTTACATCAAGCGGCTGGAACTCAAACAATGAACAAACTATAACATTACCTTCTTCATATACGGTTACAAGTGACGTTATCGCAGACACAGAAATCGACAGCACATCCTATAATCAATTATGCGCGGATGGTTGCGGCGGAATCTATATTTCGTCCGAGCGGAGCGGCAGTAATCTTACCCTCACCGCCCACGCTCTCAATAATAAGCCGACCGCCAATGTAACTATTCAAGTTACTTTAACGAAAGTGAGTGATTTGAGTGAATAAGAGAAAAAATAAGTTAATAAAAGGGGTGAGATAATGACGAGTAATAAATGTTATGACCAGTATGGATTCCCAGTTACGCATTTAACGCAATGGGATAGTAATGTGATTCTTAAGATTCACAATTACAAATGCGACGTAGCCCCTATTGTGCATTTTTCTACAGAACAAAGCGAATCTTCAAAAACGGTTCGCTCCACACTCGAAGATAGCGTGGTTTCTGTTGTAGTCCCCAACTCTTTACTTATAGAGAAAGGTGTTCTTGACGTGTGTGTATTTCAGTATGATGAAGCTACGGATGATGGACATGTTGTTCGTAGATACAGACTGCCTATCATGTCAAAGCCGAAACCTGACGACTATGAGTACGTAGACAACACAGAGGTTATAGAGCTTAGTAGTTTGAGCGTTCGTCTTGAAGCTCTCATCGCAGAAGCAGAGGGAGCGATAGACGAAAAGATTGGAGAGCTGGAAGCCGCTTACGATAGCACAGTCCAATCTATAAGAGACGACATTGCGGATGATGTCGCAAATCTCAACCAGTCTATTTCAGACAATAGAGATAAGCTCGAAACAGACATAGACAATACACTTCAGACAATGCTCGAAAGCGTTTCTGACGGAAGCCCTCGCGGTATCTTTACCGATGTGGCTCAGTTAGCAGACTCGCCTTCGGGTATTTATTTATATATTAATCCTCAGAGTGACGATAACGGATATGTGTTTTGGTGGGATGGAGAAACGACAACCAAGCTTCTGTACTATATGGGCATGGTTATCAACGACAACACTATTACATATGAGATGTTGGCTAACAGTCTTAAGGGATATGTGTGTGAAACTGTGCTTTCGTACATCTTAGCCGCTGACGGTTGGAATGGATTAGCACAAGAAATAGACGTGTCTAATGAATATTCCGTTACGTCTCATACAAAAGCGAACATTGATATAGGAGCAGCCACATACGACCAGCTTGTGCAGGACGGGTGTGGCGGTATCTATATTCAGACAAATGAAAACAATGATAATAAACTAATTGCTCATGCAATCGGAAATGTTCCGACTGAAGATGTAGCAATACAAATTACTTTAAGAGAGGTGAAATAAAGGATGGGTTCAATTATAGGCAATACTGCTTATGGCGCTTCCCCCTCGCAGGAAGACTTCAGAGTATTTGAGACGCAATCAGCTTTAAATACATATCTGTCTTCGGCAAGAGCAAAGGCTGGACAAACCGTCAAGGTTAAGGACACTACTACAAATAAATACAAAGCCTATATTATTCAGGGGACTGCTGGTAATTTTACAACCGTTCAAATGGGCGGGAATTATGTTGTAGCAAGCTCTCTCCCCGAAGTTAGTAACGCCGACGAAGATACTGACTACTACATTGGTACGTCAGCGACTGGTTATGTCCATTACAGATTAATCGGTGGTGATTTTAGGGCAGTTGGCGGCGATACATCAGGGATTGAGGACGCTATATCAGATATCAACACAGCACTGGCTGGAAAGGGCGTTGCGCTTTCGTTAGAGGGTACAACCCTGACGTTAGTGGATAGCAACCAAACACAGCTTGGCGAAGCAGTCACCCTTCCCCCAACGGGATTATCTTCGCTTTATATGCAAACAGTAACTGAGCAGGTCGAGGGTGAAAGCAAAGTTTTCCTGGAAATCTTAGAATCAAGCACCTCGTCTGAACCACTGGCGAGATGTGAACTCCCAGCTATGGGTGAAAGCGCATCTGCTTTAGATTACAATGTTCGTCTGTATAACAGGACGGGCGGTTCTACGACCTTTACCACGTCTTCATCTGGAACAACCAAAATCACGGTTAGTTTCCATGAAACGGATATTGATGGTGTTCAGACAGCGCAAAGCGGTAATATTTCGGTTTACTACAAAAGTCCGGAAGAAGCAGATAGCGCGTATCGCTTATTCAGGCAATTGATTATCCCACAAGACACCAACACAGATATTGATGTGTCTAGTTTAACAAATGTTGCTGGCACCACTACGAATATTAAAGTAGTGGCTTATGGCTCCAATGCATCTTATAGCCGTGAGCTTGTTTATAATATCACCGCTGTTGAAGTTGGTCTGTCTTCAAACAGCCCAGCTTTCCCAAGCAATTCGATGTCAACCACCGTTTTTACCGCCGGAAGTACAGCAACCTTATTGTACACCCCCGTAGGAAACAGGTTGCATAAGACAATGCATTTTATTATGGATGGTACTGAAATCTTGACAACTCCAGAGCAGTACGACATAGGCACAGCAAGCAATGTTCGAAAGAGTATTATTATCGACCCAGAAGCTCTTAATTTGTCTTATGGTGCGCACTATTTCCATTACTACTTTACTACTTCCGAGGGCGCTACCTCCCCTGTTTTGTATAATGTGTTTTTATATAACGACGGGACAGAATTTATACCGATTGTTGCAATTGACAAAAGTGCCACCACTGTAGCTCTTGGCGAAGTTATTAAAGCAAGTTATGTTGTTCGCACGCCTAACTCTGACACAACAGATGAAGTTGTTGTTTCCTTGCTGAATTCAAACAATAGCGTTATTAAGTCCATAACTCAAACTAATGTGCTTGCGTCTTCCGTACACGATATTGAGTTTACATTTGATGACTATGTTACTACAGGGACATATACAATTAAGGTTCAAAGCGGTAGCGTAATTCAAACACATTCGATTACTGTTGTTAATGCCGACACAGAGGGATATGAAATTATGCCTGTCTCGGATAACTTAGTTTATGCGTTTACGGCATCTGGTCATTCTAATGTTGATACTGACAAGGAGATTTATACACATAGATATGGTCAGAAAAATGTTTACGCTACAAACACTGGCTTCAACTGGAGTAGCAATGGTTACATTTCAACAGAATACGGTACAGCATTGCGATTAAATGGCAGCGCAACTCACTCTGTAAACGTTCCGATTCTCAGCCGTGGATTCACAAATGCAGACAATGAATATGTTAGCTTAGTTAATTCAGAGGAGGACGAAGTTACGACAGATGGTCGCACGATTGAGATAGATTATCTTGTCGAGGCGGCTTCCGATGACGACGCTACTATTATTAATTGCTCGACCGCAACTGGTAATAACAGTTTTGTTGGATTCAAAATTACACCTCTGACATGTGCTCTTAAATCAAGAGATTTGCAGCTCGGAACAATTACGGGTGGCTTTATCACAGACGAGGTAAGTGTGGCTGGCACATATCTGCAAAAGGGTGAGCGCATTCACTTATCGTTTGTAGTTAACGGAATAAACGCTTCAAACACTGACGATGAAAGTGTGCCCGCCGTTGAAAGAAACAAGAAAAAGCAAACAGTGGATATATATGTAAACGGTTCATATGTGAAAAGTATTCCATATGATAAGGACGATGTGTTCGATTGTAATAGTAATATCGTATTTGGTACAGATACAGCTATTATTGACCTGTATAGTGTTCGTTTATATAGACGAGCTTTAACGCGCAAGGAAATCGAGCAGAACTATCGCTCATCAAAGGCGACAATCGCAGAAAGAGTAAACATTGCTAAATTCAATGATGTTGTTGATGAAAACGGTAATGTAAATTATAACAAAGCAAAAATGAAATATACTTGTTTAAAGCTCACCGGTGAGATGGCGCCTGATAAAGACACAAAGAAATATGCGTCTGTAGTCTTAACGCGACCCAACCCAGCATTGAACGCGGGGTTTGAGACATTGTTGAACTTGCAGGATGTTGACGCTAATGGTCGTTACGTTTGTTCTAATAAGGTTCAAGGTACGTCTTCACTACGCTTTATGCGTAAGAACTACAAGATTTACCTTGCAAGATATAGTAATGGCGAGGTCAAGAAGGTAAAGTTTCCACTCAAAGGTTATTCGGATGGCACTTATGTTTATGATTCTTCTAAGGCTAATATCGCGAAGTCTATCCCAGAAAGCACGCTTTGCTTTAAGATGGACTACATGTCTACCGACCATTCCAACACGTATAATGCAAATATGGCAGACAGCATGTTTGAAGTTCCCACAGCAGCCCAAGAAGCAGACCCGCGTATTCAAAACACCGTATATGGCTTTAGATGTCTGTTGTTCGTAGAAGACGCGACAGGATTGCACTTTGCTGGTGACGGAACGCTTAACAACGACAAAGGTAACTCAAAATCCTTCGGTTTGGAAACCAGCGGAGACACTGGCACTAATGAAGGAGATACTGTAGTTAGCACTAAGAAGCAAAAGTGGGAGTTCAGAAACAATACAACCGACTTGTGTTTATTCCAGAGTGACAATTTTTCTAACGTCACTGCGGCGCTAGAATCTTGTTATCCAGACGAGGGAGACCTCAAAGATAATGGGTTAACACCGGACTACAGCCATCTCCAAGTGCTGTATACGTGGGTGTACCAACGCGCCAACTACTGGGATGAAGAGGATTCAACCAGACGCGCCGTTAAGAAACAACGCTTTATTGATGAATTCGCATTACACTTCGACAAGAAGCGTGCGCTTACATATTTCTGCTTCCTTGAGTTCACAGCTTTGGTGGATAACCATGCTAAAAATATGTTCTTACGTTGTGAGGATGTAACGGCAGAAAACATCGTATTTGCACCTGGTTATAACGGATGGGATAGTGTAATTGCGGGAGACGGCAGCGTGAATGTAAACGGTATAGACTGGGCTAATTCCACATTTGCAGTATGGATTCCAGACCTCTACGACCTTGATAGTGGTTTCGGCGCCGAGAACTCAGGCTACCTCAAGATACCTTATTACGCTGACTGGCAATACTATCTTCAGGACGATGACAGATATGGTTTTAATGGTCATGCTTCGAGACTGTGGTTAATGTTTGAAGATTGTTTTGCAGACGATATTCGCACAGAGTATGCAAGACTCGCTAACGCAAATCATCTTACATACGCGCATTTCAAGAACGTGCAAATTACTACTGGAATTGACCCCGTTTGCGGGGCGATTGTCAATGCGGATATGGAGTATAAATACGACGACCCGTGGATTTATGGTTATACTCGTATAAAATACGACCCGATAACTGACGAGCCGATACCTATTATCGACCCAGTTACAGGAAATACAATAGGCTACGAGCAAGAGACGACGTACAACAGCGACTATAAATATATGCAACGCGGTAATCGTAAGTTCCAAAAGGATATGTTCATCTACAAGCGCTCCAGATTACTGGATTCAAAATATCGTACGAACGAATTCTACAATAACTGTATTGCATTCCGTTCTGGTGTAGATTCTAATAGCGCTGTAACGTTATCTTTGGAGGCGATGCAGTACTTGTACCCCGCTGTAGGATTAAACAGTATTACCTCTCCCGAAGACGTTAATTACCCAGATGTTGGCGGTCGCCTTGTAGCTCCTAACACAACCGTACAAATCAGCCGTCCGCGTGCTGGCTCAACAGATAACCTCTATGTGTATGGCGCATCTGAAATCACAAAACTAAACATTGCAGCCTTTAAGCCGTTTGAGCCAGACTTTTCGAAGGCGCGTAATCTGCGCGAACTTATCCTTGGTAGCGCAAACGCTACATATAATCCAAACACATTGGGTTTGTCCAATTGCTCTATGCTTGAAAAGCTTGACGTAAGAGGTATTACAATGGGTGGCGTTCTTGACCTTTCCGATAAAGACTCTTTACATGAGGTGCTTGCAGAGAATAGTACGTTCACTAAGATAAAAATACCAAATGGCGGTTTAGTTACAAAGCTGCATTTGCCTAGCACGGTTACATCGCTTGAAATGAAGAACCAAACCAATCTGACAGACTTCGCTTGTCAGGGATATTCCAATATTACATCGTTAATTATTGAGAATACGCCGTGCATTAATGCATTCGATATATTAACTAGTTGCTTGTCGAACCTGACAGGCTTGAGACTGGTTGGAATTAACGAGAACTTAGGCAACGACGAAAATGATATCCTTGGTCTTTTATTAAGCGACGCTGTTAAAGGCAAGTATGTTGATGCTAATGGACGTAGGGTGGTTGACGATACCAGATACCCCTATATTTCTGGCTCAATTACCATCAACGACATCGGCACGAATACTCTGGAACGTCTTAATCGTGCGTATCCTAATCTGCAAATCACGTCAGTGAATACGCCATATACTCAGTATTCAGTTGATTACGTCATTGACAATGTAGTAGTCGATTCTGTAGAAGCGGATATTTACAACGGTTTTAAGGCTACCTACAACGCTGATGGTACACTGACTTCGTACCCGACAAAAGACCCCGTTGTTATTTTGGGTGTGACTCATTACTATCTCTTCGATAGTTGGGTTGTCACGGGTTCAGCCGCATCCAGTGCGACTGTGAACGGCTTAGGCGTTGTGTCGAATGTGCAAAGCAACTTAACAGTTACTGCCACATTCACTGATTGCGTAATGCCAGCTGAGCCGCACGAAATTCCAGAGGGTGGGTACCTATACCATAGCTCAGACCCAGACTTGAGTGCATATACGCTTGGTGAATTTTACGCGATTTGTAAAAGTAACGTCTTAGATACGATTACGTCAGATAGCCGTGCTGGGTATTTCAAAATTGGAGACCAGATTTTCATTCAGTTGGACGACGAATACAGTGGATTCTCCAATGGTCATCTGATTTTTGACATCATTGGACTACGGCACTTCCGTAAATCAATTGGAGATGGATTCGCAAATATTGTATTTGCCTGCCATAACGTACCGACGAACTATGCGTGGAACTCGCGTGGTATCAATACTGGTGGTTGGGCTCAGAGTCAGATGCGTTATTGGCTTAATGGTGTCGAAAACACTCATGAGCCGTGGGCATACATGAATGGTTCTAAGCTGAATGAGTACTACTACAACGATACAGGTACAGACGCAAACGGCGTTGTAACCCCAAGTAATACCAATACGCTATATCAAACCTATTCTAAGAGTATGTGGGCTAGGCTCCCGTACAAGCTTAGGGTCATGATTGAGACAGTTCAGGTAATAGGTAATAACGGTGCTCAGGCTACCGCGCCAACAGCAGTAACGATTACTAACGACAAGCTGTTCTTGTTCGCGTATTATGAGGTTTTTGGAAACGCTGCTTCGACATATGACATCTACTTGGCTGAAGTTGACGCAGAAGCTAATGCAACGTACAAATACTTCCCGTTCTTTGTAAATAACAATAGAGTCGGGTACCGTATTAAGACACAGGAGTATTCTACTTCTGGACAATACTGGTGGATGAGAACTCCAGTTACAACGAGCGGCTCCAATGTCTGGAATACGACCGGCGCCGGCGACGCGAGCTACGCCATCGCCACCACCAGTCGTGGCGCGGTTTTCGGCTTTTGCATTTAGCGAAATCCAAAAATCAAAAAATCAAAAAAAGTTAACTCACTCACACTTTTTAGAAGGGGCGGTACGTCTTCCTGACGTACCCCTCTTCTTAATAGAAAGGAGATGATTCAAATATCTGTATTAGCAAGTCAGCGTAAGGTTGCTAATGTCCAGTTTATCACTACCGCATTAAACCTTCAAAAAGACGTGCAGAAGTGGTGTTTATCCCAAGGACGTCGGAATGATAATTATGGCTTGACACGTTTATACCAAACTGTTGAGTCAGTTTCGGTTGCGGTTATAACATTAAATTCTATTTATGCAAACACAATCGAGGGTGTCAAGCGGCGGTTAAATCTTATGCAAGAGGCTGAACAAAACCTTCACGTATTTAATGCGCAATTAACAGCAATGTATCCACTGTTTAATATAAAGCACAAACGTGCAAAACGGTGGAGTGATTGGTCTAACACTGAAAGCAAATTGCTAGCCGGTGTAAGACGTGCCGATTTGAAAAGGCTAAACAAACTACAAGAAGCAAATCAATAAAAAATATACGGGGTATTCATTGATTCGCTTGTCGTGCTTGTTTTGGGGTGTGTGCGAGCGGCTCCAATGTCTGGAATACGAACAACAACGGCAACGCGAACAACAACAACGCCAACAACAGTAATGGCGCGGTTTTCGGATTTGCCGTACACATCAAGTTCTCATGAGCCGTGTCAGTAGATACGGTCGAATTTGACGACAATGAGAATAAAGTAACCCTCATAAATATGAAAGGACATTTATGATTACAGGGCGAAATTGGTTCACTGTACGGAAAAGGAATGAATATCCTTTTCACAGCAATGTGAATAAATATAACGTTATCCCCAATCGACTGTACGCGCTATAATATAGCGCCCTTTTTGTTATAAACAAAATCGCGTCGGTATTGGAGTAAGGAGCGGATAAAATTGGGAAATAAATCCCGCGAAATTAATAACAAGGATAAGAAAAATGCCCAGTTCGACAATTATAATAAAGTATTTACTTTCGAGAATCTATATAACTCGGCGCTTAAATGCAAACGAAACGTCGGATGGAAGGGCAGCGTTCAAACATTTATGAACGAGGCGTTAAGCAACGTAGCAAAACTTACTGAGGAGTTAGAGAATAGAGAGTTTAAAATCACACACAGGTACAACTTTAATACATATGAACGCGGAAAGCTTAGACAAATACAAAGTGTACATATAAGAGAGCGCGTAGTGCAGAGGTGTTTATGTGATAACTGCCTATCTCCTATCCTAGAGCCAACTTTTGTTTATGATAATTGCGCATCCCAGAAAAATAAAGGAACGCATTTTGCGCTGCAAAGGCTAAAGCGCCATTTACAAAAATACTACCATAAATATGGTAATGACGGTTATGTATTAAAGTTCGATATTCACAATTATTTTGGGAGTATTAATCGTGATAAATTAATGGTCATGGTTAAGAAATACATACATGATACCGATATCCTAAACATAATACAATTATTTCTTGACGAATATACCGACCCGCTAGGTATCGGGTTAGGAAGTCAGATATCACAAGTCCTTTCATTATTTTACCTTTCGCCTGTTGACCATTTAATTAAAGACAGGTTGAGAATGGAATATTACGTCCGCTATATGGACGACGGCATCATAATCTGTAACGATAAAGCCCAGTTGAAGGCTGTGTTAGCCGCTATCAAGGATATGCTTGCCGAATTAGGGCTGGAGTTAAGCCCGAAGAAAACAACAATTTGTAAACTATCGCACATCACTTTCCTGCAAAAGAGAATCTCATTATTAGAAAATGGACGAATTGTAGTTAAGATTTCCAGACAATCCATTACTCGTCAACGTCGCAAACTTAAAAAGCTCGCTGCTAAATGGAAAGCAGGGGAAATAGAGTATCGTCACTTGATATCCAGTTATAAATCATGGAAGGGTACTGCTCTTAAATTTGATGCTTATGAGACAGTCCAGAGTATGGATGAATTGTTTTACGAATTGGTTTTAGAAGGAGATGAGCAATAGAAATGAAATATGTAAAAGTATATGATAGTTCCGGTCAAATTATGGACGCATTATCAAGTCTTCATTTTGTATATTGGAATACAATATCTAATATGATAGATGACTGCGCTGGCACAGACTCGCGCCGTATGGGGCTGTTATCATATGACGCATCAACAATATGGCACTTATCCGGTAGACCAGACTTTCCGCAACAATACGGTTTCGTAACATGCCAATATACCGAAATTGACAAGGATGAATTCGAAATATTACGGAAAGCACTTGATGAAAAAACCGATGACGAAATTCCAGATGATATTTCGCCAGACATCTCCCCGGTTACTCCTGACGATGATGAATATGCTGTCAACCTTGTTAAAACGAGTAAAATTGCTGAAATGAGCCATACATGCGAGGCTGTAATTACAAACGGCATTGATATCGTATTATCAGACAACAATACATATCATTTTTCGTTGACTACGCAAGACCAACTAAACCTTATAACTTTATCAACTATGATAGCGGGCGGTCAGGAAATGGTTCCGTATCACGCCGATAGTGAATTGTGCAGATACTACAGTGCAACCGATATGCTGAACGTTATTCAAAAGGCAACTGAGTTCAAGTCATTCCAAGTTACCTACTTTAATTCGTTGAGAGCATACATTGAATCTATGAATTCCGTGCGTGCTATCGGCGCAGTTCAATATGGTATTGATATTCCAGAAGAATATCAGTCTGATGTGCTAAAAGAGATGCTTAAACAAATGAACGAGCAAGAAAATGAAAACAATCCTGAATAATATCATTAAATACACAGTGCTATTCTTTATAGGCGGAGCTGTGTATTGTGGTATAGAATTGATTTACAGAGGCAGAACTCACTGGACAATGTTCTTGGTGGGAGGTCTCTGCTTTTTATTTTGTGGGAGCATTAATGAGGTATTTGATTGGGATATGCTGGTGTGGAAACAAATGTTTATCTGTGCTGTCGGTATCACAATTATCGAATTCGTTTCTGGAGTGATTATTAATATAGTATTCGGGCTCCACGTCTGGGATTACAGTAATATCCCATTTAATATTCTTGGACAGATATGTTTACCATTTTCAGTAATCTGGTTTTTTATCTCGTTTTTTGCAATTATGCTTGATGATTGGTTGAGACACTGGTTGTTTGGAGAGGAAAAACCACATTACAGATTTATACCAAAATTCAATTTTACAAAGAGGAAGTGAAGCCAATGGAAACAATTCAGTTTATCGGTGCGTGCATCGGCTACACAGTTTCAGCCATTACGCTGCTCACATTAATTATAAAGCCGATTAGGACTAAGCTGATTGGCTGGATGAAAGGAATTAATGACACAGACGAGACAGCGGAAAGCATCCGCCGTATTGAGGAGATGCAAAATCAACAAAGCGAATTGTTAGCGCAAATCGCTGAAGGAACTCAGGCAAGCCTGAGAAATAATATATTACAACTTGTCGATGTATGTCTAGCGCGTGGATATATTACAACAGTGGACAGAATGAACCTGAAGGATATGTACACCGCCTATCATAATTTAGGCGGAGATACTTATGCAACCGAACGTTGTAAACTGGCGTTAGACCTACCAACAAAAGACTAGGAGGTTAGGTTATGAACATTAACTGGAAAGTAAGAATTAAGAATAAGACATTTTGGCTCTCCCTCATTCCTACCGTGCTGGTTCTTATCCAGCTTGTAATGAAGACTTTTGGCGTAGAGCTTGACTTTGGCGAAGTAGGCAATAACCTTATCGCTATCGTTAATACCGTATTCGTACTGCTTGGCATTCTCGGCGTTGTTGTAGACCCGACAACCGCAGGTATTACGGACAGCTCTCAGGCTATGACCTATGAGGAACCAAAGGATTATTAATCTAATGCATTTGCTACATGCCCGCTGTTAATTCAGCGGGCTTTATTTATTTAAGGAGGTAAGATTTATGGCTATTACTGCAAGTCAATTAATCGCAACTGCTAAGAAGCTCGAAGGATACAAAGCATCTGCATACTCCTGCACACCCAACAATTGGTTCTATGGCTACAATGTTGGCGGCGGTACTGCTTGGTGCGCGGCGACTATTTGTTATTGGTTTAATCAGGCAGGTGCTAGCGACCTGATTCCTGTTAAGTCCGCTAACTGTGGCGTACTCGCACGTGGCTTTTATGACAGAAACCAGTTAGTCAAGAGTGGCTATAAGGCTGGTGACGTTGTGTTCTTCCATTGGTCTGGTGACTGGTCTTCCAGTGTACCTGGCGTTTACACGTTAGACCATGTTGGTCTTATTGTAAGCGTAAATAGCAATGGTACATACACGACTATCGAGGGCAATACGGGTAGCTCTGCTTATGGCGAGTGCGCTATTCGCACAAGATATGAGTCTCAGATTTCTTGTGCTGGTCGTCCTAAATACGGTACTGGCAGCTCTTCTAGCTCTAGCACTAGCACTTCGTCTGGCACTACGACCAAAACATCAACGTCTACAGCAAAGCCCAATGTTTACTATAAGGTACGCACGAGCGAAGATGGCTGGCTTCCAGAGGTTAAGAATCTGGAGGACTATGCTGGCATCGAAAATCATCCTATTACCGACGTGGCTATTAAGGTAGATAAGGGTACTGTATGGTATCAGGCTCACGTCAAAGGTGGTAACTGGCTTGGTAAAATCACTGGCTATAACACCAACGATAGCGACTTTGGCTACGCTGGAATCGGAAAGCCCATTGATGCACTTCGCGTTTATTACACCACACCGAATGATATCAGAAACAGTGGAAGAGTCTACTGCGCTCAATACAAGGTATCCCCTACTAATACGTCAGCCTATTATGATTGGCAGATTGATACCGATACAAATGGCGGTATGGATGGATATGCAGGCGCATTTGGAGTATCTATGGACAAGCTTTTCATTAATCTTGTTTAAGAGGTGAGACTATGGCTAGCATCGTAAATACAAAAGGTGTAGACATCTCATATTGGAACGGAGACATTAACCTTTCAAAAGTCAAAGCGGCTGGTTATAACTGGGTAATGATTCGTTGTGGGTTTGGAAATAACAGCACAAGCAACGACGACAGTAGATTTGCTGCTAATGTGGAAAAAGCGGAGAGCCTCGGTATGCCGTGGGGCGTATACCTGTTTAGCTATGCTTGTTCTATCAACGACGCAAAGAGCGAACTTGCCCATATCGACAGACTGCTTAAAGAGCAGAGAGCAAAGGGTTATTACCCTACCCTACCCATTGCGTTAGACATGGAATATTCTGACTACGTTAAGAATAATGGTGGTTGGAATTCAAGCAATCTAACAAATGTTGCAACTATCATTCTTGATGGCTTGGCTGATTTAGGATACTATCCTATGATTTACACTGGGTATGATGAGCTTTCAATGCTCTCTAGTCATATTCGCAATGACTATGACTGTTGGTTCGCACAGTGGTATACTAAGCCTAGTTCGTACAAATACGACCGTTTAGGAATGTGGCAATATGGTGGTGAGACTAACTACATCGACAGTCCATCCATCGCTGGTGTCGGTACTATTGACCAGAATATTGCTTATAAGGATTATCCCACTATTATTAAAAACGGTGGGTATAATGGGTATAAAAAGTCTAGTGGAACAGAATCGACGCCGACCGCTACTCCGACGCCAACACCAACTACAAGTGACAAAGACGATAAGGATGATATTCCGTCAATTAAATATCGTGTGCGTGCTAATGGTAAGTGGTACGGCGAGATAACAAACCTTAATGATTACGCTGGCGTGGAGGGTTCTCCCATAACTGATGTTATGATTAAACCGAGTAAGGGTACTGTTAAATATCGTGTACATATCAGCGGCGGAAAATGGCTCCCGTATGTTACGGGATATAACGCAAACGACAATGACAACGGCTACGCAGGAGACCTTAAGCCTATCGATGCCATTGAGGTTTATTACTATACGCCGTCAGATGTTGTAAAAAGCACTGGGTATTTAAGAGCGAAATATAGAGTATCTCCTTCGTATTCGACCAACTATTTCGATTGGCAGTACGACAACGAGACCTCTAACGGTCAGGACGGATACGCTGGCTCATACGGCATCAACCTTGATAAGCTACAGATTACTTTGTCGAAGTAAGTTGGTGTACTATGTATAGGATTATGATTGTTAAGGCAAAGAAAGACGATTACAAGTCTTTGTATCAGTATCTAACCACTACTATTGACGGCGCTACATGTCCAATAGAGTTTGAGACGAAAGAAGAGCTTGATACTTACGTGGAAAGTATGCTGAACTCAGACTATGCGAAATCGGACTTTATTGTTATTAAGCAAATTGATTACACAATCGACGCAAAGGACTACTCGGACGATGAAGCAGTCCAAAACGACAGCGAAGATTAATATTACAAACAAAAATTTAAGGCAGATTGGTTGATTCCAGTCTGCCTTTTTTTTACCGATTAAATATGCCCCTTTTTACCGATTAAATAGTTTCCTCTAATGATTTAACAGCTAAATACCCCTCTGTTTCGGCGAAATGAATATAAGTGTCCAATGTAATCTGGACGCTCGCGTGTCCCATAAGCGTTGATATTGTTTTAATATCTACCTTGTTTTTAAAGAGCATATTGGCAAATGTATGTCTGAGTGCGTGTGTTCCCCCTCTGTTAATTTTCGTATTCTTTATTACGCTACGGAATGTGCGGTCATATTGCTGAGGTGCAAGCACTCCACCGTTTTTCGCGCATACTATATATTCACTTTTGGGGTGGCTTTCGCATAGTCTTCGCAATGCTTCTTCGGCATTCTCGTTTAATGGAATTCTCCTGTTGCCGGAATATGTCTTTGTGCTCGTCACAACTGTCGTATAACCGGTTGCCTTACCATCTGAGTCGCGGGTTTTAACTGTTTGTGCAGACTTATTGATTGATAAAACATGGTTTTCTTTATCCCAATCTGACTTCTTCAGCGCAATAATTTCTCCGCGTCTCGCTCCTGTGTTAAGCTGTAAAATATATGCTTCACCATATAAATAAACGGGTGTACCTGCGTTTGGGAACAACTTTCTACACTCTTCCATAATCAGTCTGGATTCTTTTTCAGTGTAATATACCATTTCAGAACTAGGGAAGCTTGATTGCGCCGGCATTTTAACTCCGTTTATGGGATTCTTCTTTATGTGGTCTTGAGAAAGCGCATGTTCCATTACCATATTTACGCCGTCTCTCGCCTTTTTTACCTTAGAATATGACAAGCCGCTAGCCTTAATGCTGTTTATCATTTTTTGGATGTCAACAGTTTTGATTTCAGATATTCTAAGCATTCCGAGATGAGGGAAAATCTGGTTTTTGAAAGTATTTTCAAGTGTGTCGTAGCTTGACGCTTTGATTGTAGGCTGCTTATAAACAACTAGCCAATTTCTCGCGTAAGTTTCAAACGAGGTTGTGAGCGGATTGACATGTGCTTCGACATCGTACTGATTCATTTGGCGTTGAACTTCCATTTTTGTGTTGCCGGAAAAGTACACCACCTCTGGTTTACCGTTCGATTTGAGATTTCCCGTATGAATTCTACCGTAGAATTTATTCCCACGTTTGTAGATACTACCAGTTCCTTTTGGACGTCTTGCTTTTGCCATAATAACAACTCCTTTTTATGTTATGTATAAGGAATTTTTCATAGTGCTACACTCACACGTTTTGTAGCACTATTGTAGCACTATTTTCTGATATCACTTGATACTACTTGATAAAAAAGAAAATGTGTAATATAATCAATTTAAACGTTGAAGCTGTTCTATGATAAATTATAGCACAAATGTTTGAATTTTTCAAGAGTTGTTACTTATTTTGCCCATAATATATATAAAAATACCCTAATTCCGAAGAACTAGGGTATCATTTTGGAGGCGACAGGCGGATTTGAACCGCCGCATCAGAGTTTTGCAGACTCCGATGCATTAGTTCAAAACCCCGCATAAAGCCTCAGCATTTTAATACCCATTCATAAATATGTAGCACTATTGTAGCACTATCATAATTCTTTTTCGGCATTATCAATATCGAAAAACCTTGTTAGTATTCTTATCCAACCATTTTTCGAAGTTCGTCTTAGTGATATATATACGGTTGTTTAGCCTTATCGAAGGGAACCCATCACTACGCATTAGTTCGTATGCGCGTGTGCGCCCCAACGACATTATACGTTGTATATCACCAACTGTATAGAGTATTATATCATTATCATTTGCGTTTGTCAATCCAAATCATCCTTTGTATTTAGGGGGGGGTATCTCCTTATTTGTTTCTGTTACCGCGCCTACTTATAATATTAGCTGTCTATCCTTATCTCGTATGTATCTTCGCTAACTTTATAGTCTTCGAACAGACTTAGTTGCTGTGCTCCATCGAACGAAACGCCAGTACTACCGTAGCCGCCTTCTCCCCTTTGCGTATCAGAAAGTTCATCAACTTCAACAAATTCTACGGCTTGATACGGTAAGATTACAAGCTGTGCGAATCTATCATTGGGGCGGATATATCTTACTGAATCACTATCGTTGTAAAGATATACCAAGACTTCACCGCGATAATCAGAATCGATAACACCGACGCAGTTCGCCGGACGTAGCCCTTGTTTTGTTGCAAGACCACTCCTTGCAAATATTGCACCGAAATATCCATCAACAATTTCTATGGATATACCAGTAGATACTTTCGCCGTCTTGTGCGGTTCAATGGTAATTTCTTCTGTAATGTTCGCATATAGGTCATATCCTGCCGCACACGCAGACCCTCTCTGCGGAATCAAAGCGTTCTGATTAAGTCTTTTTACATTGATGTTCAATGGATATCACTCCTTCATTTTCTTTAGTTCGTTTTGATTTTCCCACAAA
>Ga0326513_10001407_pt1 | contig 18989 bp, 10 predicted proteins | sample 2_2465_0518_D_FD_203654 | JGI IMG/M metagenome (GOLD analysis project Ga0326513, IMG submission 203654) | Bovine rumen microbial communities from UC Davis, California, United States - 2_2465_0518 | ecosystem: Host-associated > Mammals > Digestive system > Stomach > Rumen | place: USA... | reverse complement strand
ATCTGTTATAGCGTTTATGATAACTACATAATTGCCAAAGTGAAAATATCCGTTACCGCTACCGTGTACTTGAATCAGCGGGTCGGAGTTGTACTCGGTCGGGTTGACCAGCACCTGTCCACTTGTTCCAATGTGAACGACTTTCTCTCCGCCTTTAAGCCATCTTCCTGGTTTACAATTAAATGTTATTGTGAATTTACCTGCTTTATTCATAAAGTTTTCTATTTGATTTTCCTCGTCGTAGTATGCCATTCGATAACAGTCATCATCGTAACTGTCCTCAAGCCTCAAATATCCCGATTCCTGGTGAAGCCATTCTTCGACTTTCGCCATTGTATGAGGGTATGAAGCATGATCCGGAACTGCTATGGAGACCTCATACTCTGCGGTAACATTCTCGTAAGATTTGTTATCGTGTATAAGGTCCCCATTTCGTCCCGGTACATGTACTACTTCATATTCTCTTCTTGGAACAGAATATTTGGGCGGCGTTTCGACTTCAATACGGCAGTCTTTAGAAGACCGGCCGTTGAATATAATTACGCCCATGATTCTCTCCTCCTGACTGCTTTCTTCTGAAGTATCACGTTAACCTGATTTGCAATCTCTCTAGGATCGCTTCCTGTTATGTTAAATGTATTATTTTGAGTTGAATAATCGTTGTTAGACGCGGGTTCTTGCCTAACCGCTGCAAGCGACCGTATAGCCTCATCTAACTTTGACGTTGCATTCGGGCTGATGCCAGATGCCAATCTCTGTGTTGTACTGAAATCAAGTGACTGCGCCTGTCTTCTCGAAGCCGAAAGATCAAGAATGGGCATAGCTTTGTTAACAATGCCCGAAGTCTCATTAAGTCCCTTAGCCAATCCAAGGTTAATGTATTTACCGATCTTCTCGAATTCGGTCGATGGAGAGTGGATACCCAATCCCGAACGAACCCCAGCAACCATCGCACTTGACATTGATGCGATTTGATTTTGGAGACTCTTAACTTGAGCCTCTGCAGCATTAGCCCTAGCCATTTGAGAATATATCTCGGCCTTCATCTGGCTAAGCGCATTCGTCACCGATGTACAAATCATTGTAGCAGCTGAATAGACAGTTTGTGTAAGTGTTGAAATATAACCTAATAATGTTTGTAAATATGTCTGTAGGAATTCTTGCCGTGTTTCAAAGTTGACATTATCATTCGTGACAAATTCATCGAATTTATCTTTCCACTCTGTAAAGAGCGCATCAAACTCTTTCTTGTAAGTGATGAATTCTGTAACGGCTGTCAAGAAGTCCAATACCGTTTGATTATTCTGTTTAAGTGCTTCTGCCGATTCTTTAACAACTCCGCTTTCAGTTATAGTCTTAAGAGCATCTGCTACAGGCACTGAGGGACTTCCAACAGGTGCCACAACAGTAGATTCTGTCTTTTCAGTAAGTGGAAGCAATGAAGTTGTTATAGCCTCGGTTATAGGCTGAGTCAACTCTTGATAGTTTATTAACCCATTTTGAATTGCGAAGAGACCGTTTGACTCTTTGTTAAGTCTATTTATCTCTTCGTTAACCGCCGCTGCCGCCAATTTCGATGCAAATACCACTCGTGAATCTTCCATATCGGGAGTCCACTTATTAAGGTTTTCCCCATAGATATTAGCCCACAATCTGCTTAACTCAGCATTACTTGCGAGTAAGTTTCTAAGCTGTTCTCCATAAACTGATAATTGCATGTTACCAGAATTAGCTTGCATTATAGCTTGAACTATTGCAGTAGCAGAAACACCTAACACATCTGCGAGTCCGCTTACAGTTGCTGTGATTGTGTTTGCAATGTTGTTTGAATTAGTTTCAATATCTCCGTATAAGTCATTCCAATAACTGATTGCTGCTTCGCCATCCCTTTGGACATCGCCATAAATCATATTAACAAGCTGCGAATTATCCGGTCCTTGATCGATCATCTCATTGATAAGATCTTTATTAAGACCCTTCTCTCTAAGACTTGCTATCTTATTGGACCATTCCTGGGTCTCTTGCATCTTGTTAACTATGGATTGCCTATAAGACTCAGACTCATACTGCGACTTTTCTAAGTATGACTCGTTGAACTTTGTTATGAAATCTGCGCCTAAATCGGACATGGCGGCAGAGACAATCTTTGCTATCTGATCAGCATTAGAATATCCGCCGCGAACAAGTTCTTTGACATACTCTTTTGCAGGACCGTTAAAGTCAAGTTTTTCAATCAACTCAACATTAGCTGAATAGTCGCGATACTTCTGAAGAGCTGCGTCCATATTAGCCATCATCTCTTCGGCAGTGTATTCCGCCGTCTGTTCGTATTTCTTTCTAGCATTCTCGGCGTCAATCTCTGCATTACGCTTTGCTATTTCAGCCTGTTTTTGAGCATTCTCTTGAGCGATCTCTGCATTTCTTTGATCTATTTCTTGTATCTTCTGTTTTGCTTCTGCGATACGGTTATTAGCATCTTCGATCTTCTTAAGAGCAATAAGCGATTTGCCCTGAACTGCATCAGATTGAGCTTGAGCCGTTGCAAGATCCCTCTGAGCATCTGCAAGCTCTTTTTCAGCATCTGCTTTAGACTCCATTTCTGTTGCTTCAAATGTTTCATGCTCAGTTAACTGAAGCTCTTCGGGCTTGGAGCGCTCCGCATAAAGATCTATGGAATCTGCTACACCACTGAAAATATCGGTGTACTGCTTAACCGCATCTTTGATCTTCTTAATATAATCTTTCCACTGCTTAACGATCTTGTCGAACATCTCTTGATTCTTCTTGGCAAGTTCGTCTTCCTTATCCATGATAGCATCCGCGGAACTCTTAACTGTTTCCTCAGCCTCTTTAACGTCATTGTTAAAGCCTTTGATTAAGTTCTTAGATTCGCTTCGTGCATTAACCAATTCGTCAACAACGCTCTTTATAGCCTCTTTTTGTTCTTTGGCGGCATCTGTGCTATCATCCATAGAGTCAATTAAACCATCGAGAGCCGATTTGTTAGCTGTTACAACATCATTATAAGCTAACTTATCGATGCCTTCTTCCATGCTGTCATAAATATCAAGAGATGTCATATAAGCGCCAAGAACATCAATTATCTGATCTCCAAGAGCTCCGCCGACACCAGCAATTGCCCCTTTTGCCTTATCCCATTTTGACTGCATATACTCTGCAGCTTTACCGGTTTCGCTTTCGGCTTTGGCTACAGCTTCGGAATATTTATTGGAAGCCTTTTCTTCCTCTTCTCGAAGCTTCTGGAGCTCTTCTGTAAGCTTTGCGACTTCTTCTTTATCTGTTTTGTATTCATCTGTAGCAGCATAGAGCGAGGTAGCGAACTTAAGATTAGCTGCTGCTGCGCTACTAACTGCTTCTTCGTATTCTGCTGTTCCTACTGTAACACCTTTTAGTGCAAGTGCCGTTGCAATGTATGCCTCGTCTCCGAATGATACTGTATAATCTGGTAAATCTTTACCGATAGCAGCAACTGCACTAGCCATAGTCTGTGCAACTTCACCAACACTGCCAGCTTCGTCTTTCATACCATTGACAAAACCTTCAATAGCATAAGCACCTAGCTTATACATTACACGTGAAGGTGAATGCTCATCAAGAACTTCCATTGTAGTTCTAATAGAAATACCAGCAAGAGTATTAACAACGTTCTTAAGCTCTGTTGCTTTACTCTGCATACCCTGTATCAAACCTTGAACAAAGTTTGCACCAGCTGTTTTAGCAGAATTCTGATAACTTCCGATCTCTTCTATAGATTCGGACATTACACCGCTAAAATATGTAACAACTGTAAAGCCAGTATCTCTACCGTCATAATGTGTTAAACTTGAAATGAAGCTTGCTATCAAATCACTACCACTTGTATGAATCTTACCAGTATATGAAACTGAAAGATCTACGAGTGACTGAAGCATGGCTTCAAAGTTATTTGTAATATCACTGGATTCCGTAAGCGCTTCTGTATCTGTATGGAACTGTTTCATTGAAGTTTCAAGATTCTGGAACTCTGTAATAAGATTCTGTGCCATTTCCTTTCCAGAATCACTAAACGGGCCGCTGTATCGTTTAATAACTTCTACAGTATCATTCAATGCTTCTGAAATATAACTGGATATGGTAAACCCAGCATCTCTACCTTCAACATGCGTAAAGCCAGATATAAATCCTGTAATTAAGTCGTTACCACCTGCGTGGATTGAGTCTTTATACCTGTTAGAGATTTCCAACATTGAAGCAAGCATCTGCTCAAAATTGTTTGTAATATCACTGGAATCTGTAAGCGCTTCAGTATCATCATGGAACTGTTTAATCGAGGTTTCAAGATTCTGGAAAGAGACTATAAGCTCTTTAACCATTTCCTGACCAGACTCGCTAAACGGTCCAGCATATGCTTTGAAAGTTGCAATCGTACCAGATATCGCATCTGAAAAATATTGTGTGATCGTGAAGCAGACGTCTCTTCCATCATAATGCGTTAAACCGGATATGAAGGAATTGGTTATACCCGACGCAACATCGTGTAATCTAACTTGGTTCTCTTCGCAAATCCTTATAATATCAAGAAATGTGTTCTCAAAGCTAGATACAAATGACGTATCACCGCCTGCTTCTTGTACATCTTTGGAAAATATCTTTAAGCTGTTGCCGAGTTCTTTTAACTCGTTTCCAACATCTTTATAACTACGCTGAGTAGAACCGCCAAGTATCGCTACAGCATTGATCATGCCGATAACATCTGAAACATTGTATCCGCTTGTATTTACGTCTTGTATTGCTTTAAAGAATCCACCTACTCCAGCGCCAAGTAATGGAAGTTGCTGAGCTGCCAGAATAATATCACTATATCCGCCTTGCCAGAAATCCCCTTTAGCACTTGAGAAATCTATCGCGAACAAATCTTTAAGCGCTTTAGTAACAGTTTCACTATCTCTCGCTGCATCTCCAGCACCGCTGCCCTGTATGGCTTTAACGTACTTTGAGAATCCTTCTCCGAACAATGCAATCTGAGGTGCTATGGTTCCAAGATTATTCTCGCCTGTCCACCACTGGACAACACCGCCCTGTTTAGGTAATTCAACACTGAATAACTCCTTAACGGACTCCATCATTACCTTGGTGTTTACAGTATCTTGATCTGTAAGCCCCATACGTCGCATCTCATTGAAGAAGTGCGTCATATGAACTGCAAAAGGAGTTATCTGCGGACCTACAACTTCAAGACTGTTCTCGCCCATGATTAGACCAGCCAAACCACCTTGATTCGGGAAGTGATAGTCAAATATCTCTTTGACAGATTCCATCATTATCTTAGTGTTTGCCGTGTCTTGTTCCGTAAGCCCCATTCGCCGCATCTCGTTGAAGAAGTGAGTCATATGAACCGCGAAAGGCGTTATCTGAGGTCCAATTACCTCAAGACTATTTTCGCCCATGATTAGACCGGCCAAGCCACCCTGATTAGGCAACTTAACGCCGAACAATGCGGTCATTACCTCTTTCATAATCTCGGCATTAGTCTTATCCTGATCCGAGAGCTTCATCTTCCGAAGTTGGTCTATATAATCCGCTAAGTTTTCTGCAAATGGCACTAATTGAGGGCCAATTGTAGACATACTATTATCTCCGGCAAATACCTGTGCCAAACCGCCTTGCCTCGGAAGTTTAACCTCAAGCAACGAACGCATGACCTGCCCCATTATAGCGGCTTGCTCTGCGTCTGCAGGTGTGAAGTCTTTTATGTATTGCCTAAGCTCTAGCAAATTCTTGGCGAGTAATGCCAAATCCGCGCCAACATAAGAATAATTGTTCGTCGATCCCATTATCCAGTCAACTAACCCGCCATGTCTTGGAAGATTGACTGTAAGTATGGCCTTCATCATCATAGCAAGGATAGTTGATTGAACAATATCCTGTGCAGTTAATGATCTTATTGATGTTGCAAAGTCTGCAAAGTACTTACCAAACAATGCAAATTCAGGACCGATTATTGCGAAATCAAATGTGTTAAATCCAGAAACGCCTATACCGACAAGCACCCGTGCAAATGAATCTAATGCTCCACTTGTAGCCGCTAATGCTGCCGGGTCGACGTTTTTCACATGATCTGAGAATTGTGCAAAGCATGCACCGAATGCCGCAAGCTGCTCGCCCAACTTCTCAACAGTTACACCGCCAAAGAACGCAAAGAACTTCTGTATGTTCCCAAGAACGGTTCCTGTAAATATCACTCCGAAAATTGCGTTTATTGCTTGCGCACCTTTTATTATTCGTTCTGATTCGAGTGTTTCGAGGTCATTTACAAAAGGCGTAATTGTCCGCCAGAAAGATGCTATACCATCAGCAAGGCCTTTGTACATTGCACCAACGAACTCGCCTACAGCTGATCCTATCTCGGCCGAATGTTCTTTAATACCGCGGCCAATGCCACCAATAAGTCCTACAATAAAGTCAAGACCAGCATCGATAATGCCTGGTAACGCCTCTGTAATTCCTCTTATAAAGTTTTCAACGGCACGAATACCCTCTTTAACTATTTCTCCAATATTATCTGCAATACCTCGAACAAGTGCCAAAATAACCTGCATTCCTGCATCAACTAGTCTAGGTATTGTCGCTATAACTACATCGCAGAATCCATTTATAGCCCCAATTATAAATGTCTTAATTCTAGGGCCAAGCTCTTCCATAATATCGAAGAACTTCATAAGAATCTGATAAATCGCATCAAGTAAGTTCTTACCTATTTCTGGTATTAACAATATTATACCATTGATGAACATGCCTATGTTTGCAACTGATGCTGCTAATGTTTCGGCGCCCATTCCGGCAAACTTGAATATTGCTTCGGTTAATAGCATTACACCGGAACCAACTGCTAATACAGCAGAACCGATTAAAGATACACCAACGCTAAATAAATCAAACGCGCTTGCAAGCTTAAACATTGCTTCGGCACCTATGACTTTTGCCTTATTGGCCGCAACTAAAAATATTGTCATCGCTCCAGCAACTGCACCGAGGCCTACTGCTAATCCTGGTAAGCCGAGTGAGCCTAAAATCTTTAAACCTGGTGCAAGGAGCAAAATTGCAGCGGATAATATAAGCATTGACGTTGCAACTTTTTGCATGCTATCGCCAAGAACCCCTCCACCTTCAACTTTTGAAGTGGAGACCTTTGCCATTATGCCAAGCGCCGCAGTTACTATACCGACGGTAGCTGCAAAAGCTATTTCACCTTTCTTTAAATCCTCTATATTAATCTCTGAAAATTTCTTTATAACATCTGCTATTGTGTTCAAAGCCGGAGCCAAAATGCTCATTGCTATCGCAGCTTGCATTATACCTGAAGATGTTGAGCTAAAATTCAAGCCACTCTTACTAATTGACAAGTTCGACTCTGAACCTCCGGCCATCTTATTTAGAATGCCGAGGCACACCGATACAATCCCAAATGCTGCAGAAAACGACGCAGTTGCTTTAACAATTACATCGTCATCAATCGCCCCTGTTATTGCTAATGCCTCTGCTAAAGCTAAAATAGCTGGTGTGAGCAAAGTTATTGACAATGCAGTTGTTAATATTGTTGTTTTGGCATTAGAGAAGTAATTGAGGCCTTTTTTCTTTGTTAGGCTAAATGAAGTTTTATTCTCTAATTGAACTCTGTTTAATATCCCAAGCGATGCAACAATTGCTCCAAAACTGATTGCAAATGAAGCTACCGATTTTGCCATCTTGTCAGCATCTATTTTAGACACTATCTCTAAAGATTTTGACAATGCTAGCATTGCCGGCGATAACAAAGTTATAGCCAAAGCAATACTAAGAAACTGTGCTTTTCCACTCTTTGATGACAGAAGGCCCTTCTCTTTACTTATAGAAAAGCTGCTCGTATTCTTTCCGCTAATTAGTGAAAGGGCTGCCAATGATGCAGTTAAAGTAGCAAAACCAGCAACAAAACCTTTTAATGCCGAACCCATTTTGACCGGATCGACCTGTCCCAATCTTTCAATAGCTTTTGAAAGCGCGAGCATCGCAGGGACAAGCATTGTCAAAGCTAAAGCAGCGCTTATTATGCTGCCCTTTCCACTTTTACTATGTGAAAAAGATTTGGAATCTCCTGTTTTACTATATGAAGTGCTTTTTGTGTTCTTTGATTGAATTGTATACAAAGCTGCTACAGCTGCCATAAGTGTAGCCATGCCTGCAACAAAACCTTTAAGCGCCGTTGCCATCTGATCCGGGTTTAATTTACCCAGTCTCTCAATGGCTTTTGAAAGTGCAAGTATTGCCGGAACCATTACAGTTAATGCTGCAGCCGCCCCGATTATACTTGTTTTTGCTGAAAAAGAGGATTTATAGTCAAGCGTTCCGCCTTTACCAAATCCATTCGAAACCCTATTAAACGACTTAGTTTTAGTTGTTTTATCGCTTTGACCATTATACAATGCATATATGACAAGCATTAAAGTAGCCATTCCGGCTATGAAACCTTTTAACGCTGACGCCATACGATCAGGATCAATCTTACTTAATTTATTAATTGTCGATGCCAAAGCTAGCATAGCTGGTATAAGCAGATCGATCGCCAACGCTATGCCAATAAAACTTCCTCTTGTGGTTTTTCCAAAATTTATTCCATCTTTTAGAGACCAAGAAAACGTCTTTGTACTTTTTCCTTGTACTCCTTGCAGCACGGCCAATGCTGCTACAACCGTTCCAAGAGCAACAGCAAGGCCAATAAGCCCGGTCTTTAACTTTTCTGGTTCAATATTTGAAACTCTTTCGACAGCCTTTGCTATAGCCATTAAGCCTAAGCCTATAAGCAAAATAGCTGAGCCTATACCTTTATACGCATTTGTTGGTATGGACTTCTTTATTGCAAACGGGCCAAACTTCTTATCTATGACTTTTGCGGGTCCGGAGATTCTCGAAAGAACTGCTAACACTACCATTATTAATATTAGCATAACACTTAAAACGGCAACGCCATTCCAAGCTTTTTCTACAGGAAGATCGGCAATCTTTTTAATTGCACTCACAACAAATAGCAAAGAGATTCCCAATGCTATCATTGTAAGTCCAATGCCATTCATTCCTTTACCAGCTAAGCCTAGTATCGTTTTACCCTTTTTAGTATTTACGCCTCCGACCAAAACCATAATTGCCGACAATTCTCCCATAAGAACCGATATGGCAATCATAGATCTTTGTAATTGCTCTTGATTTATCGTTGATAATATAAATAAAGCAACCGATAATACAAGCAGTGCCTTAGATATGTTTTTAATTGCTTCAATATTTATTCTCTTTTTTGTAGCATCATTAAGACCATCTAAAAACTTACCAAGTTTTCCGCCAAGATCAAAGTTGAAGATAGAAAATAACGATTTTCCGTTCATCGATTTAATCCATCTTGCAAACTCATTTTCAAGAGTGTCAACGCCGAACATCCTCTTAAATATTTTTACAATTCCAAGATTCCCGAATTTAAATCCGGCGCTTGCCAAAGATGCTTTCAAAGATCCTATAATCATCGTTATAATAGATGTACCATTAAATATAGCAGCTATTTCTTCTGTGCCGCCCTTTTTAAAAGCTGTTTTTATCCGCTCAAATACATCTACTATGCCTTTCCAAATAGCTTCAAATACTTTTCTAACCGTTTCTCCAAATTTCTTAAGAGCTGGCTTTACTTTATCTCCGACCTTTCCAAGATCGTTCTTCATAGTATCTGTAAGGTTCGTAGTTTCTTCATTTAAATCTTGTACATCTTTTTTACTCTTCCCAATATTTGAAAAGAAGTCTTTTATTCCATTGCCTACTTTTTTAATCCAAGAGGTTCTCTCTTTTAAACCTTCTGCGGCATCTGATAAATTTGGTAATTTCTTACCTTTTATTGAACCAAAGCCGTCTTTAAAAGCTTGAAAGAATTCTTTTACCTTATCTATTCCGCCTTTTATTGCACCGACAAAAGCTGCTATTTTATCAAAAACCCACTTTATTGCATTCACAAGACCCTGAATTATAGTCGTTGTTACTTTTGCCACTTTCCCAGAATCTGCAAGGTTTTTAATAAAATCACCAATTTTAGCAGTTGCGGAAAATATCGCAGAGTCAAATCCAAAGAAATAGGAGATGAGCTGGCCAATGCCTTTAATTATTGGACCAACTACTTGACCGATGATCCTAAATATCGAGAAAAATCCTTGAAAAACACTCTTTATTTTATCCGAATTTCTGAGAATACTGCCATATAAATCATGCATGGCTGACGAAAACTTATTAGCCCATATGGCAAATCTCTGTTCAAAATTTACTCCGCCAAATAGCTCTTTAACCGCTCTAGAAAATATCTCTATAATGGAATTGATTGCCTCTCCAGCGGCCCAAACGCCATCTTGGAAAGGTTTCCATCCATTCCAACCAGAAGCATTTGATACAAATCCTTTTGCTGCAGCTTCTGCACGATTAAAAGCTTTTACTAATTTTTCTGATATTGTAGTGTATATTCTCTCATAAGCTTTTGCCATTGGTTCAAACAACGGCTTTATGCTATTAACGAATGTTCTTATGGCATTAAAAAGAGGAACGGACTTCTGTCTAAACGGACCTTGAAATAAGGCACCAATTCTTGATAATGCTGAACTAATATTCGACAATGAGCCTGCAAATGTTTCATTACCCTTTTTAGCCTGCGCACCAAATGCTTTATCCATCGCAGTCGCAAATGTTTCAAAGTCAATTGCGCCTTTTGAAACCATTTCACGAATATTCTTTTCTGTAATTTCAACACCGTACGCTAAGCCTTCATCTTTCTTGTTTTTATTTGCGTTATATATGTCGACGAACTTATTCTGTAATTCTTCTGTAGCGTTAAAGTAATCCTTCAATGTTGCGGCTGCATTAAGACCTCTTGCAGCAAGGGAATTAAGATCATCTCCCATTACTCTTTGCTGACCCGCAACTGAGGTAAAAATCCTACCTATGTCTTCATAAGTAGAACTTGTCATTGCCGCAACGCCAGAGATGCCTCTAAGCGCCGATCTCATACCATCACCGACTTGCACCTGTGAGGCAACCAACTGCGCTGCAACTGATGCAGCAGCATCCAAACCATAAGCCGTATCTTTAACACCGTAATCGATATCATCCGCTATCGAATCGGTGACTTTTCCCAATTTTATCTCTTCTTCGGTCATGTGCTCTACAGTAAACTTAACCGCTTTATCTGTAGATGCCAATGCCTCTTCATAAGTATTAACAGCCCTGCGCTGTTCATCCCACTCGATCTTAAGACCCTGCAATTTAAACTTTGCGTCATCTATAGCAGCCGCTCTATCACGACCTTTATTAATTGCTATATCGATCGGCTTTTGTATAAGATTAACCAGTTTTCTACCAGTGTTAACTGCTGAATCTGTGATCTTATTAAGGATGTTCATCCCGACGATTCCAAAAGTAGAAAAACGCTGCTGTATTTTTTCCAAAGATCTAGCCATACTTTCAAAATTAACTTTGGCTGCAGCATCATTTAATCCTTTTAGACTTTTGCCGGATTCTTCAAAATCTAACGATTTTTTAAGGTTTTCAACAGAAAGTTGAGTCTGTTTAACTCCTTGCTCGAATTGGCGGTTATCAAACCGCATCTCGACAACTCTAGTATCAACAGTACTCATGATTTGGTAACCTCCTTCCAACATTGTTCGGCAAGGTCATCAAATATCGGTTTGAGGGCCGGATTAATATAGTCTATTCCCTCAACAAAATATCCGTTTCTTGTCGCATGGCCATACTGTAAAATAATGGCTATAGGAACTCCATTTTCGATATCCGAATTGTGCCACTCTATACTAATTGATCCGTTCGGATTATCGACAATCCTAAATTCCCAACTAGATGCTAATAGGCCGGTATCTTTTGGGGTATTAGCTGCAAGGGCGGATACACCAAGTTCTCCGAATCTACTTAAAACCCATTTATAATCTCGGCCTAAGCTTTTCTTTAAAAATTTCTCGGTTTTTCCAAACCCGCCCTTGAGCTTCATACTAAACATTGTTTACCCCCTCGTGTGATACTTAGCCTTTCTAGCTTCGTTCAATGCACGATTTTGCATCATTATTTCTCTGGGCGACATCTTACGCCCAGGAGACTCCTTAATTTCGCATACTCGAAGCAACATTAACAGACGATTTATATGCCATTTCTGGCACTCAAAAGGTATTCCATACTGTATCATCAAATAATAGATTACCTCAGTTGTAAGGGTTGAATTTTGTGTACCCCATCGTCTACTGTGCTTATCGTCTACTGAATTTATTACAGTAGCTGTCATTGGATCTGAAATATAACGATTTATTTCTTCGAGATTTTCTGGAGAAATCATATACCATACTTCATCCGAGAAACCGGGATTTGTACACATATCTCTTATATAGTCTAGCTGCTCTTCTACAGTCTTAGGCCCATCTTTAAGAAAACTTCTATGGTATTTACTTTCCCATTTTGAAATTGAAAGGAGCGAATGTTCAAGTTTCATGGTTACATCTCGCTGTAAAGTATGGAATTCTTCTTTTTCTTCATCCCACACTTCATTCGCTTTAACCACTATCTCAAGCATAAGGCAACACCGCCTTACTGCTGCTTAGGCTTGTGGTCCTGCGGCTGAAATTTAGGCTTTGCATCAACTATCCCAAGAGATTCATTTGTGACTCCGCCGCTTTGATTGATCTGCTCTGAGATGTCTCTGGGAACAATATTATTAACAAAAGCTGTTGCAGCTTCGGCATCCGTAGCGAGTTTCATATACAATTCCGAATACGCTTCTGTCTGCGAGAATTCCGTCGAAAGTTCTTCAGACTTTTCGAACCTTCTGCCGTCCGCTGACTTAACGCCATAAGACTTGAGGATAAGATCCTTAAAAAGCTTAACGAGCGTCGGTGTATCCTGAGCGTCGATAATGTGCTGCAGTCTCTCAGCAAAGCCGCCCTGAGTAGAAAGCTCCATCTCAACGATTTCTGCCTTAGATAAATTGAACGTAAAGTTCTCCGATCTTTCATTGCCGTTATAATCGGTATACTTTATAGGAATAGTGTACATAATTGTTATCTCCTTTTCCTTAACCAAAACAATAGAAGGCGATAATGCCGTTAGCGCACAAACAACACTACCGCCTTCTCAGCAATACAGGAGCCTCACCACTTTCGCTCCCAAAATGTCGCAGTCCCACCGGCAGGAAACAACCGGTTCACATTCTTATTCTGCGATTACCCGTATAATTATGGTTTAATTAGCCTACAGGATTTTCGTTGTTGCCATCACCTTTGAAGTGCTTAGCGACCTCATCCGGAAGCGGAAGACGAGCATCAGCTTCTTCAGAGCCATAAATGATTGCTTCGAAGGTCTTAAGCTTTGCAGCATCAACCTTTGTAGAGTCGATCTCAAGAGTAGCAGTCTTGCTATGGCCCTCTACCTCAACCGGTATCGTGGAAACGGTCCATGAAAGCTCCGAAGGTGCAGGTGAATCATTGATCGACTCATGCGTCCTTGAAGAAGGAGAGGCAAGGCAACCATAAACAAGATGAATAACATACCCAGCATTCTGGTTTGCATCATTGCCCTTCTCTGTTCTAAATGAGAACCCAAAGTTCTGTCTAGGCTGCTGGCCAATCGTAACACCCTCAGCAAGAGAAGCAGATCCATCGCAAGCTTCCCACTCCGGAGGATAAGTGTACGCACCGATTGTGCAACCGTAAGTTTCCTTGGACAGAATGTTCAAATATACATCATTGTCCGCATAGAACTTGTTTGATTCTGCTCCTTCGGGTGACTCTTCAACAGAACGAAGACCGTTCCAAGCAACTCCATTGGGATATGCCCCGTTTACCTGAGGGTAAAGAACGCCATTCTGAACGCCCTGCTCGAACCAATGCTCCCCGATTGGATCCCATACAAGTTTTGACATAATAATGCCTCCTTAAAAATATAACGTTACTGCGTCATGATACAAATTGTCACTCACGAATCTTCTGTCGAAACTTGAGTGAGCAAAGTGTTCCAAAATTTCATCTGCAATAGTGTTTGTAGATTTTGGACTTATAACTTCGACACTGTATCGATTATAAGTTAAATATCTTTTATTATTCGCTCGATCATCTTTTTTATTATCTAACGAATACACTATTGCCGGATAGGTCATTTGGGTACCTCCGGGTCTCTGAAAATATACATTCCGGGACCCTAATATTGCTTCAAGTTCGTCCTGAAGCTGAGTCCGTGGCATTGACATTGTAAAGACCCCCTATCCATAAAGTTATTCTTGGATAGGAAACCTCGACCGTTTTAATGATCCAGTTATTCCCCATCCAAGAAATATAACGCATCTTATCGATGTGATTTCTAGCATATGCGTCTGAGAGAATAACTAATTCATTATCTATTTCCAGATCTGGATTTGGAACTTGGTGCGTCTGTCGCTGAATTACCCGCTTCACAATGCCATAGTATTTTCTTTCAACTATTACATCTTCCATAACGCCGGGTTCTGTTTCAACTGTTTCCGCAAAACCTATAACTCCACAATATCTCATAGTTTATTCTCCCATTTTGACTTTTATTAAGTTGTAGTAGATTCAGACTCAAGAGCGATTGCCGAATAAGGAACGGTAAGAGCTCCAGAGCAACGGGTTTCTATCAGATACTTCTGCTGGTTGACATCGATATCGAAGTCATCAAACATATTCACAGAACCGCCCTTATCTGCACCGATTGTGTAATCCCTAAGATTAACAATAAGGCCGATAAGTGTCCTTGTCTTACCGTCAACCGCACGAGTCTGATTCTCAAATACCGGAACAGTAACGATCTTGGAAACTCGCATAGCCTGAGCAACTTCGGTTTCACTCTTATAAAGTCTATGACCGATGCCATCCTCAAGAAGAAGCATATCGGTAAGTGTGTCTTCGGTTGTGAAGAATGTAGGAGTACCAGATCCTCTGTATTCCTTACGAGACTTTACAGCCGCTTTAATAATGGACTTTGCTTTGTCATCATCTGTCGCATTTGCTGCAAACTTAAGTGTTGCGTTGATCGTGAAGAGCGGATCATCCTTCCAAATAGGACGAATATTGGTCTCATCAATGTGATCGTCATCAGAAACAAGTCTTCCATCGCCGATAAGAACCGCACGGGCGATTTCCTCATCGAGCATGATTCTCATCTCACCCTTAAGCCAGGCAACAATATCAAAATCGGTGATATCGATGATGTCGTCACGATCCATTTTCTGTTTCTTATAAACGGTTGTAGGCGTGGTGGTTCTCTTAAGCAGCGAGAATACCTCTTCCTTCTTCGTCTTGCCCTTTATGTAACCTTTAGCCCTTGCCTCATCCTCCGTAATGTCGGCGAATACACTTTTAATGCGGCTAAAGGGAGTATGACTTGTACCAGACATAACTCCGGCAACCCAATCCATTCTCCTGCTAATAAATGCAGGCGGATTGTTTAACGACCTAGCTTCAGGGAAAAGGAAAGAAGGATCGTTCACGCCATAATTCTGAACATTCTCAGACCTTTCAATATCGGTGCTATGAGCAATGTAGTTAATGCCCTTAATACCCATCTCTTCCTGATGCGCAAGGAATGATTCCTTAAGAGATCCAAATCTCTTCATGTCGCTAATGATAAGATTCTGCTCATCACTAGTCATGCTGTGGGCAAGGTAGCCACCTTTGCCTTCGCTTTCGCCATCAAATGCATTGTACTTCATATCGCTTTCTCCTTCATCTTCATTGTGCTTCATGTCGCTTTCTCCTTCACCTTCATCAGACGAACCTTCGCCCTGTGCCTGTTTAACTGCCTGGCCAATAAGGAAATATACGACCTGTTTCTGCTCTTCAGTAAATGAATCAAAGACATCTTTTACTGTCTTTCCACCATCGCCGCCTTCTCCATCGGCATGCATAAGCTCGCCGCCATCGCTGCCTTCCGTAGGCATGCTCTCCTTTTCAGGTTCTACGGGTGCGGCAGTCGGTATGTCACCGTGCGCCAATTCAATATTTTCTCCAGTATAAATAATAGCCTGATCTTCAAGTTCCTCAATTGAACCATCCGAATGAGCCATTGTAACGGACTGTATAGACGCTCCAGGATTTGCTCCTGCCATAACAAGGCTTACCTCACGGATCATACCATGCATAACATTAGGACCCGACTGCTGAAGCTGATTTGCATAGATTGAAAGACTTACTATGTCACCATGTTGAACCAGCAGCTTTGAATTTTTTCCGGCCTCTGTGTCATTAAATGTGCAATACGCGAAAACACCCTCCGGACGATTTTCAAGCAGAGCATGCCCTAGAACATTCGCCGGTTTACTGTGCTGGTGCATCCATACCAAAGGCACTGTACAACCATCGCTGTCCTTGAAAGCATTCTGCCTAATGATTCTACCGTCGCTACACTGAATGTCATTCTTTGTAGCCCAACCGGTAAAGTCGCACTGTTTAGACATTTTGTTCGCCTCCATTCATTAAATAACTCATGGGCATGTCGCCGCCCAATTCATCTGGATCCTCATATGCCATGCCATCGTCGGCAACATCTTCCTCCTCTTGAGGTAACATTTGTCCGGTTGGGTTGATGTTCTTATTGAGAAGCATGTCAGCACTAGGATCATCAGAAGGTTTGAGACCAATTATCTGTCTTATTTCATTAGAAGACATGATCTCATTGCTTGTAAGTTTATCGGCAATATCTGCTAACTGCATTGTAGGAACTAATTTAAACGGATCATTAAAGAACATGATTCTCTGACGCTGAGTTCTTGCTGTTTTTGTCAAGAACTTCCTGTTCATTTCATCTACTATTGCTGAAATGATCGGTTCAATAGTCCTATTATTGTAGTTAAGCATCGCCTTTTCATCTGCTGTACCATTTAATATCTCTGTAGTTAATCCAAGTTGCGCAAGAATCTGATCTGTAAGATACTGAACTTGAGAAAGCAGCTGGTTTTCTACGGCTCTATTCAACTGAGTTATATGCTCTGTACCATCAGTATAAGCAATACCGTATTTGGACCCCGCCAGTTGATTCTCAATGGTTTTACGCCTTTCTTCAGCCTGTTGCCTTCTAGCATCTGTCTTGATAATATACGGCAACTGTATGATAAGATCGAGTTTACCAGAAGCAGTTTGCTCATCGGTTATGTCAAGAAGAGCTAACTTATGTATAAGCCGTTGCATTGTTGAGTTCGGCTCATTAATAATAGAATATAACGGGTTTTCTATTATACAAACCAAGCGTTTCGGCATCACAAGTTCTTCTTGTCGCCCCTTTTGATCGTTATAGCATTTTAACCTTACATAATCTGGATACCAATCTAAAATCTTTGCCGTGCGCATTGTCAGTATCTGATAAGAATCTGACATATACGGATTTCCTTTAGTATCAACAGGCATGATTGCTATGCAGCCTTCATCTAAAAGTGACATGACAACATCCTGCATAAAGGCGCGGCCTGTTTGATCTTTGTTTGCCTCGAACGTTAAGCAGTCGTTTAACGTGGAATTAATGGTTTCCAGATATCGATCATTCTCATCAAGTTTAACATGCCCGATATTAACAGACGCAACATCTATGGCTATCCTATTATATATAGAAGTAACTACAGACCTTTCGTTGCCTCTTGTAAAATGGAATCGATCAGGTCGACCGCCATATCCACTCGTGCCATACTGCATGAACGGCAGATACTTTGTGGGATCTCTACCTAAAAAGGCGTTCCATCCCGATTTAACTCTTTCTAAAAATCCCATTTTGATTTTTTACTCCTTTATAAAAGTCCTTTTGTTCTTATCCCATGCCTTTTCAACAGTTTCTCTAAAGCTTTTCTTCCAATACTAGAACTACCATCAATAACCGATTGATTCTTTGCAGCCATACTTGCCAAAGTACTTTGAACATTTTTCAATCGTTCATTATAAGAACTCATAGGTTCGGTAGAACTATTGCTAGAAGATTTTGTACTATTGACTATTTCTCGTACTTTATCTAAAGAATTTTTAGCAACATCGCTTCTTGTTTGTTGCGGTGTCGAAACATAGCCATTACGTTTCATTAAGCTTTTGAAATAGTCAACACTATCCGTCGCCTGGCCTTTTTCGCCATAGAAATTCTCGCCTTTTAACCATCGTTCTGCCATATTATTAATGTTGGCTGATTTACTATTATTAGAATTCTCTTCCATAAATTTTAGCAAATCGGATGTCTGCGACCTTCTCTTTTGTACAGAGTACGATTTTAGTCCCTCTTCATATGCTTTAGCTCTCTGAATCTTTGCATTTTTTACATTTTCTTTAAATCGTTCAATACTAGCCTTATTTTCACCCATTTTCCTCGCCACATCATTTCCAACATCTGTAAATGATTTATTATTCATTTTCATATATGAATGTAGTTTATAAACCCCATACGCAGCTAATGCTGTACCTGCTATTGCAGCACCAATAGCAACCGCTTTCTTTATTTTATCTTTATTAACCTGTGATTTTGTTTTTTTAACATTTGCTATATCTGTACCTTCACGGTACTTGCTCATTGCTTTTGTATTTCCATTTCGATTTTCGTTATAGTTATAGTCATCTGGGTGATGCTCGTATATCCCTTTAGCGACATAATCTTTTCTTCGCACACCCCATTTTTGGCCTTTAATTCCATGATGTGATAAGGACTCCGATCGATCGACAAAATATGCAGCACTCATAATTAGTCCCTCACATTCTTTAAGGAATACTTTTTAGCTGTGAGTCCGGCTGTTACTAAACTTGCTCCAGCTGTTATATAAGCCGTCCTTCTATCTAAAACACTTCTTAATGCTCCAACAAAAAATGCAGCTCCATCGCTACTCGTGGCTTTAAAACCTTTGTCTCCATAACGAGCATTAAATATATCGTCTACTCTATTTTTTTGTTGTACGCCTT
>Ga0326513_10001406_pt1 | contig 18999 bp, 23 predicted proteins | sample 2_2465_0518_D_FD_203654 | JGI IMG/M metagenome (GOLD analysis project Ga0326513, IMG submission 203654) | Bovine rumen microbial communities from UC Davis, California, United States - 2_2465_0518 | ecosystem: Host-associated > Mammals > Digestive system > Stomach > Rumen | place: USA... | reverse complement strand
ACAAATCTGTTCTAATGTTGCTCCTCTTTTATATAATAAGTATAGCTGCCTTGGAGTCATATGCTCTACTATAAAATTATTATTTATATTTTTACCTGCTGATGTAACATTATATATTTCATTAAGTTTACTATTTATTATATTTTGATTATTAATTATATTCTCAAGATAAGAAATTATTTTATTTGTTAGGTTTCCTATCTTGATTGTATTAGCCAATATTTTTTCAGATATAGAAACAGGAGCACCATTAGCTGGTGCCCCTTGTTGAATTATTTTCTTAAATTGCTCTGCCGTGTCTGATTTCATTTTTTACTCCATGTATTATATTAATTTATCTATATTATAATACATGTCAATTTCTATGCTGCCTCCTCTTAAAATTATCTATCAATGATGTTAACCTAAGATTACGAGGATGTATGTTATATTTTAATCCATACGCCTCTCTAGCTTTCTTAGTGCCGGAGCCATCAATGACATCCGCACACATACCCTTGAATGAATCACGAAGCACAATGCCACTCAAAAACACTTGACCTAGCAACACCAGTGTCTCTGCTGACAAGCGTGTGTTGTCAAGCACGTACTGTGTGTTGTTTGGTGTGTGGAATGGATGAATCTTTCCATCCTCTGCAATCCTGTAGCTGCCATCTGGGTCTGTGTAGTTTATCACAAACCTAGACTTATCAATTTTACCTGTACGGTTCCTGAAGTTGATATCAAGAACCATACCTTTTTCACAGGTCTGTACCTGTGTAATGTTTGCAAGTACATAATCAATACCCTTGCTATCCTTATGCTGCTCCTGCCACTTTTGTACTAACATAATGTTATCCTCCTTTATTATGCATTTAATTAATTAAATAATTTATTTTATATTTAAATTATTTAATTATACATATATAAATAATATGTATGAAAGCACGTATGACCCTATTTTTATAATGTATATAGAAATAGCCTAGAGTCAATTTTTTGACCTTATATGCTAATTATTTTACTCACTGGATATTTATTTTTTCTTACATGTTCTAAAAATGTGTATGAATGTTCTATTGAATTGCTATATCAGAAATGTTTTAATAAAAATTAACTAAATGGACATAGTTATAAACCTCAAAAGTTTTATTAAGATGTTGAGTTTGAGGTGGCAGAGTTTTTATCATTTTAAAATAATTGCTTGAACACTTATGAATACTATAGAAAAATAAAAAAGTTACTTCACAAAAATATAATTGTTCAGTAACTTCAATATAATTTTATTAAATTATGATTGTCTACTATATATAAAATCTTATTTTTAATACTATGACTAATGTAAAAATTGGAAATCTAGCTAGACTTCCAACTTTTACAACCCAAGCTCTTTCAATCTATTATCTATGCTCTTTACTGAGAAATCTATACTGTATCTCTCAAGGAGCATCTGTTGAATTTGAACATTACGAGCATTTCTACTTTTATAGTTGCCACCTATCTCCATTGCAAGATCTACTATCATATCATCTGATACTTTCTTTTCATGATTGTTTATTCTCATATTTCTACAAGTATCTACAACTCCGCCATAGTCCTTTGTAAAAAATGATAAACAATCATAAAGTTTAGAAGCTAAGTTATAGTTCTGCATCTTTTCAATCATGTAGCTCATAATTATATTCATATACTTAATTATATAAATGTAACTTGTTACATAATTTCTAAGTTGCTCATTCTCTAACTTAAGTTTCTCTGTCTCAGCAAAGTTAGGTTTTGATGGTGTATTTGGAACAGATAAGTCAGTAGCATCTACCATTGCTATTATATCACCCATCAGCTCTACAAATTCTTCCTCAGGGTAAGTTGCTCCGGACTCTATTATATTTACAAATGATTCTAATCTTACAATTAATTGTTCTTTCATATCCACCACCTATGCTAAAGTTGGAAATCTAGCTAGACTTCCAACTTTTCCTACAACTGTTTTAGCTTATTTTTATTATGGTTTCCTATAGGTGTTCATTTCTAAATTTACTAGAGTATTAGCTGCTAATTATTTTCTCTATATAATAGTATCCCATTTATTTTATCTCTTTCTTCTTTATCATCATTGATGTCACAATAGTATGTATATAATCCACTGCCATTATCTTTAAAAGCATATGGCTTAACTAGATCATATCTATGACTCTCATCACACATAACTGTTTTCAACACTATATTATCATTTATTCTATTTATAAATGATGAGTCACCTACTGTTACAACAGCCTTGTTTGTTTTATAATTTATATATACTGTTTCTGCTTTTAAATTATAGTCTACATTTTTTACTAACATATTGTAATCAAAAACATAAGTTCCTTCCATTTTTATACCTCCTTGACATCTGCCACTTCTATTATTTTAATAGTATCTATTTCTTTCTTGTTGTTGTCTATTATTTTATATAATATATCAGAGAGTTGCATTCTACTATTATACATATCTGCTAAACTGATCTTGTAATCAAGACAATACTTGTTGCCAATACTTATTCTTATATCTGTCATTTCATTATCATATGGACATATACCAAGTATTTTTCTTTTATTATATGTATTCTGATCCATTACTGTTATCCTCCATAATTTTATTATATTGATTAAACACATCTGCAAATTCTTCATTATTAAGCACTTCATCCACCAGAGCTTGTATATCTACATGGTTTGATTTCCTGCTAGATGTTAATACCTCATCTAGCAGGTTATCAAGATATTTATATTTAGCTAACTCTGGTGTCAGTGTATTCATATTTATTTACCATCATCTACTTCAGGGTCAACAGTGTACATATAACCAACTTTCTTGACTCCATTTTCTATCATCCAATTATCTAAAATCTTATAAAAGGTTGGGATTGATACTCCTACAGCTACCCCATCTTTTTTCTTGTATGTTATGGCTGCTGCCGCCTTTCTAACTGTTAAATCACCTTTGATATAAGCATTGCAGATCATATCAAGATTGTCCTTATCAGTTTCAAGGTGTTTTCTACCTTTATACTTTCCATTCGCTTTAGCTATAGCTATGCCTTCTTTCTGCCTTATAAGCATCAGATCTCTCTCTAACTGAGCAAATGTGCTAAACATACCCAGCATAGCTTTACCAGTTGGTGTAGTAGCATTTATCCCCTCGTGGTCAAAGACCACATCAACACCTCTCTTTAACAGATCATCTGTAGTATTTAATACTTCTATAGTATTTCTACCCATTCTAGATATTTCACTGAATACAACCCTGTCACCTTTCTGGAGCTTCTGTAACAGTTCTTGAAACTTAGCTCTATTCATATTCTTTCCGCTAAGTTTATCAACAAAGATGTTTTCATCTGGAATACCATACTTCTTCATAGTCTCCAGCTGCCTATCCTCTTTCTGTTGAACTGTTGAAACTCTCACATAACCATATACTGCCATGTCCTTTTCCTCCTTGTTTAATTTTGACCATGCTTTTTTAAGCAAATGACACTGATTTAAAATTGAATCATTAAATATCTAAATATGTAGTTTTTTTATATTTATAATTTAATAATTCAATTAATTAATTACATTTATTAATAATTTAATAGTAGAAAAGTATGACAGGAGACAAAATACAGAATGAATATATAAAAATCCTAGAGTATGCTGGATGTATAAAATTAAACCACCAAAGCCAAAAATGACTATGACAAGTTCTATGACAATATAATAGAATAGCTACTGAAGTGTATGGAGATAATAAAATGACAGGTGTTAATGCCTGAAAGCATATGCTATTTATGTACAATATGATGTATAAATATAATGGAATTTAAAGACGTAACGTTGCCAAGGTGGAGACCGCGGGTTCGAATCCCGTCTGTCGCTGTAGTTTTAAGAATTATATGACAAATCTTATGACAAACTAGTTTAATGGCATATGAGATGCTATATTATCTAATATATTATTCTTTTCACTCATGGTCTGCTGTGCATAATATCTCTTTGTGGTCTCTATATCATAATGACCCAGCCATTTCTCTATATTGGAATCTGATATATTCGAAGATATTAGATATGTTGCACAAGTTGATCTTGTAGACTTAAATGACAGGTTATCAGGTAAACCTAGCTCCCTAATTACCTGCTTAAGTAACTTACTCACATAGTCAGGGTTATGAGGCTTATTCTGATTGTTTAGGAATACATATCCATCAGGAGACCAAACACCTAACTGCTGCTGTTTATTATACTCTGCTAATATTATATCATTAATTGGAAAGCTCCTTAAAGAGGTAGGAGTTTTAACCTGCTCATCGTCTATTATACCTTGACTTGAACGTACACGAGTTCTTGTTATATAGAACACATTATCATCAAAGTCCACTTCACTCCACCTTAATGCTAATATCTCTGCTCTCCTTAAACCATATACTATTAACGCTCTTATTACTGGAGTCAGACAATTATACTTTTTATTACTTGTTGTAAAATCTACAATCTGTTTTATTTCTTCATCAGTAAAATATATTCTTTTTATCTGCTGTTTTGTACTCTTTACAGATAAGTTTGAATAATCAGGCTTAAGTATAGGAGATAAACCCAATACTGCACGCCTATCATTTACTGCTTTCAATATACAGGAACCATGACTTCTTATAGTGTCCAGCTTATAATCTTTATCAGCCAAATGTTGGAGATAATTAAAAAGATGAGGTGTTTGGAAGTCCTGAAGATAAACAGTACATTGACGTGTTTGTTCCTCTATCTCCAATTGTTCTATGAACTTATCCAGTATTGTTTCATATTTCTCCCTTGTGTTCTGGCGAATATTATTCAAATGCTCCTTGTAGAAGTTTATTTCATAAATTAAACTACCTGATGTTATCCTTGACTGCTGGCTCTGCAAAGTCTCCATGACCTGCTGTTCATACTGGTTTATTAATTTATTCGCTTCGTTATGTTTAATAGAAGGAGATAAATAAAAATTCTTTCTATGCCGCTTATTGGAAACATAGAAGGACACGGAGATATAAAAAACATTATCCTTGGTTCTGCACAAGTAGCCTTTTACCTTGAATGGGTTTTCTTTATTTTTATTCATATCACTTAAACCACCACATTGCACTATAATTTTATTTACTTATTTAAATTATAACGCTCCACACAATTACACACAAGTCCACCTGATGCACACATTTTTATCCTTATATCAGCACACTATGCACTATCTCTTTTTATCCCCTTATGACACACTATCAGCAAATTATGCACATTGGTTCTATGGGTCTGATGGGATCCTCGGATCATCTGATGACACTCGTTATTATTGATGTTTTTATCCCTCTTAATTTAAGGGTCTGTGGGGCTTGTGGTGCTCGTTTTTATTTTAGACAGGGAATATATGGGAAACAGCCAGAAATCGGCTCTATGGGGCTTCTGGTGGCTTGTGGACATACTCATTGATCCTTCTGGTATCCTCCGGAAATGGCTTTGGTATCCTCCCACCATCTGCCCATCACGACTAAATTATCTAATGTATGATAAGACCAGCTGCTCATCACAATATTTTAATGATATGTATGCTTATTATTTATAACGTCTATTAATGATCCTATTCGTTTGGTGCTACTCTCTTTTTTATACTTCTTTTGGCAATTATCCTTTTATTTTTTATTTTCTTGTGTAAGCACATATAACCGCTTTTATCCTTTGTTATATATACGTGGGGGAATATGTCAAGTCGATTTTTTCGCTATGTATTTAAAAGATGGTATATGTCAAGAATTTGAATTAGTATGTTGAAAATCTACTAACTAGTACAGATGAGAGTATGGAAAAAGTTCTTTTCATTTTTTCAATTTTACAGAGTTAAAATGTGTCAAATTCAAAATGTTATGCACTTTTTTCAAATGTATCAAAATATGTATTACCCCCATTTTATGTATAGAGTATGCTAATTTTATACTACTGTTATATATCTACTTCATTGTTATCATTATAATGTAATCCTTATATTGTTAATATTGTCACTATGTTTTGACGTAAAATTCGATCTTATGTTAATCTTTTTGACACTTTCCAAAATCTGTCCAGACATGTATATTTAACTACCTTATGTATATCTTTCTATACCCTTAAGTTATATTATTTATAAATTAAAAAGGGACATACATATCTCTATGCATGCCCCTAAGGAAAAGAGGAATAATGAAACTCATGAACGGTTTTCGTGTTTTACTCTGTCTTTCAGTTCAGCTAACTTTGCTGAATTCCAAGTTGATAAATCTGATACCAAATATCCAGTGATCCGCCTAATCCTATTAAAAGGAACTCCCAAACCCCTTTCACGTTCTGATACTATCTGCTGTGCCATTATTATCTACCTCCATTGTTATTTAAATGTATCTCTATGTATTTGTTTACTTGAATACCAGAAAGCCTTCTTTTCCCTTGTATCCACATGAGTAAATGATGGATACTCACCTATACCAAGCACACCTAATTCTTCAGCGCACCTTGCTATTTCATGTGGTGTTACTCCCTGAATATGTATATCAGCAGCCTTACCTGCCATATGATATGACTTAGGTGCTCCACCTATTTTCTTGTTGTAGTTTGGACTTCTATATCCGCTATTAATATATACAGGTTTTTTGAAATACTCTCTGATGCTCTCTAAAATTACAACTAGTTTGGTGTCTATTTTTATAAGGTCACTTTGATCATGGCAGGCAAATTCAGACACTTTAAAGTGTTCACTTATTCTAGTGTTACCATCTTTTTTAAGAGAGTACTCTTTAACTACTGATGCAACATAAGGAACAACATACATCTTGTTACATTGTTTTACACAGACATATCTGTTATCGTTTATTTTACCCCAAATCTGGTCACCTACTTGTGTCCAATCATAAATGTACAATATTTCATTATTAGATGCCTTATCAGCTATATCAAAGTTTGTCCCAGCACCATACCTAATATTCAAAGCTGATGCTGTAACTTTATAACTTCCCTCATGCATATTATTTACCTCACTATATTCTATAACTTTTTCACTAGAACATGATTTATTAAAAAGTGCTAACTCAGCTTCTCGTCTACGAGTCAGTCCATTTAATACTACACCATTTGACTTATTATATTGTAACCACTTAGATTTAATTGTATTTCTATCTCTACTACCATTGTCAATCAACTTATTTAAGTTACCCTTGCCACAATTAAAAGTAAATGAAACAAGTGCATCAAATTCGTTCTGGTTCCATCCATAAATACTGTTGTAGTTATTAACAGCATCCTCGAACTTCTTGAGGTCTTGTTGTAATAACTCATCAGCCTTTTGTTGAGTTATTTTATCCCAAGCTTTTACATCACTTCCATAATGTCCATACCCAATGGTGTAATATTGTTCAGATGGAACTGCCTTGTATGCTTGTAACTTACAACCCTCAAACTGTTTTATTAATTCTATACCTTGTTTTGATGTTTCCATATTTGCACCTCCTAATTATTCGCTAGGCACATCAATACTCCATTATGTTTTATATACACATTTGATGCTAATGGGTCTGATGGAAGTACTAACTTAAATCTAATCAGATGCCCACCATGAAACATATAAATGACATCAGGATCTTGTATTGGTGGATTATAGTTAGGCATTGGATCAAAGCCTAGTATACTTCCCTCATTTACTATGTTCCATATTTTTCCACATACAGGTATGTCATCAAATGTTACTGTTCTGCTATACCATCTTGCCCAATCAAAGTTCCTTATGTTCTGATCATTTGTGTATACTGTAGTTTGTTTGTAAGGAGATCTATAAGTTGCAAAAGCATTGTCATACCTTGTTAAATTTATTCCATCTTCTAACATAAATGTATCTATGCTATTACAACCATAGAAATTATATCCAGACCTTGTATCTCCGTATTGTTCACTTGTATCAAGTTCTATGTCTTTTACATAATTTATATATGTATTATTACATATTTTCTTAGTGTTAAATTGTGTAAGATTTTGACATAAATAAAATGAATACATTGGTATTATTATGTCATTTCTAATATCAACTAAGGTAACTTGAGACCTTGCAAATACATGATGCCCAAAGCTTTGTGCATCTACATTACATTCATGTATACATGAATCTGCAAGTGTAAAGTTACCTATATAATTACATTCAATATTAACAATACAGTTGGATGTACCTATTGATGCTATACTTGATTCACTACTTAATCCTGAGAGTGCACCATAACTATAATCAGTACCATCAGCTAAAGAGTAGCATTGTATATCTACATATGTAACTAATTGCCTTAACTTAGTACCTTGTAATAATATTTTTGGAATATCAACTATGGATCCTGTAACATGTATACTACACTCAAGCCAGTTATTATTACTATCGTAGTCTGTTCCGTACATATCAAAAAATCTTGAGACAGTACAGTTGCTAAATGTATTAATAATTTCCTGAGAGTATTGACCACTTGCTGATACACCTACAAAATTGTATGAGTTATAATCAAAAGTACCACTTCCACTAATTACTATGTCATCACAGCTGTAGTTTAATATTGTAGATGTTCCTACTGTAATAACATGAGAAATAGACTCATATAATGTTACACTTATTCCCCCAAAGGTTGCTTGAAGAGTAAAATCTGACATTAAACACCTCCAACAGGTAATGTAGATGCTGAAATTAATCTAAATGTTTCACCCTCTTGAAGATCTGCAAGAGGTGGTATAGATGTATACCCGGGAATTATAAGTTTACTCGGTGAAATACCATGGTCTAACATATACTGATCCATCAGATTTGTGAAGTATGTGTCATCAACTTTATAGTTTTCATATAACTCCTCACTGATATTATCTTGATCCACAACAGTCATATAATATAATGCTGTCTGTGTAATTTTTACTGTCTCTTCCTCACTATTAATTATCTGAACATTTACGCTGCTTACTTTATCACCAGACAATTCTATAATCGTGTATGTCTCTGCATTATCTTCAAATGCAAAATTAGGGTAGAATATGTCTGTAGTTGACTTAATACTTGCATCTGCATATGTAATCGTGTACACTACTGCAACATTTTTAACAGAGTCAGTACTTAATGTTTGATCATCTGAAGTCATAGCTGCCACTAATTTCAAGTAAGTAAATCTCTTATTTACAGCAGATAATGTCAATGAAGCTATGTCGCCTTCATCTAATTCAATAACTGAACCAACTGACCCTGTACCTTGTATTGTCCAAGGGGAACTATTACTTAATAATGATGAAGAACTAAATGATAAAGTTCTTTCTTCTACTCTGTTGCCAACTGCTATCATTCTTGTTCCTCCTCTTCAAAAGTCTTAAGTAGATTTAACTTACATCTGTAGTTTGTGCCAAGTTTAAGCTCTACACCTATAACCTTATAGTTACCATTAATTCCTAACTTGGTACCTGATACGGTCACTAAATCACCTATCTTAACTTGTGGATTAATGAAACCTTCCATATAAATGCTGCTATTACTTATACTTATAAGACCTAATAAACCAGTCGTGTACATATCTATTAACTCTTTACGGAGTATATTATTATTTATAGATACCACATCACTCTTGTGGTTGTTATCTTTATATAAAGTCTTTGTATTCTCTATCTCCTTTATGACTGTGCCCCAAATCTTAATGTTCGCATTTGTATTAGCTGTTGATATAATCTTAAAATCAATACTATCTTTATAATTAAAAAAGGACACACATTTTGAAGTTCCGCTATCATTAATTATTTCAATAGTTGAAATATTTGATATTTTGCTGGAATTTAATTTTATACTGTCCAGTTCATTAACTCCTGCTGTAAGAGGGTACCCCTCTATGTTTGCCAGCTCTTTATCTTCGTATGACACATTATCTATATAAGTAACTTCAACACCTGAAGCGTTGCTCGTATCAGCCAAATTTGTTCCATAATCCAATACATTAACAGAACCTGAAATGGTGCTCACTGGTTGTTCCTGTGTATCATCAAGCAACCAATCAGCCTTCAAATATCTATTTCTGTCTATCCATAAATTAGTCAATGTATTCTGTGCTATGTTATTTATAATATTTTCAAAGCTATCTCTATCAATATTGTTATACCAAAGTTGCCAGTTGTAACCAGTAACATCAAATATATTTAAATCCTGATCCCTATAGAGTACTTGCATATAACTAGGTAGTCCACTATTCAACTTATCGACTACTGACTTTATAAAGTCCTTTACAGTTAAATTCCTCTGTAGTCTTAATTTTCTTAACGATATATTCTTAATTCTACCTATTAAACTCACAGCAGATATGTTAACAGTATTAGCATCTGATGCCTTCGTTCCATTCTCCCAAGCATCTACAAAATATCTACCAAGGTAAGTATTAACATTATCCTCACCTGTCACATTAACTTCTATATATGCTGTATTATCCATATATCCATAGTATATAGAATTTGTATTTGAAGAAATTAAAAGTCCATCCTTACTTTGTACAGTTATAGATAAGATGCTTGATGTAATATTACCTACTACATTGTTATTATTATTAGAATATAACTGTTCTTTTACACTCACAGCAGTACAATAATTATCCAGACCTTGTTGGTTTGGATCTCTCATAGGTATGTTATAAACATCTCCATTTCTAAAATGAACTTGAAGTGTTGTTTGTACTGAATGAATTGTATTCTGCATTTTTATTTCTCCACAAAATGAACTGAAACGTTTTCATATAATACATCAAAGTCATTTCCACCATATGCATATGACTGACCTAACTTAGCTGCTAATCTATCAGTGGTATCTTTAACTGTGTACTGTATTAAATTCGCACCAGCGTAACATTGCATAGTAACCACACCATCAGGAGAGAAGGTGTTAAATCTAACAGGAAGAAACATATTCGAACCACCACGATACTTAGTCATTATCGTATTGTAGATTGTGTCAAAGTGTGTCTTATTTAATAATGGCCAAGTAAGTGTAAGCTCTCTCTTAATGCCCTTTACAGAACCCTCATAGTCAATATTATCCGCCAGACGTCCACCATCTGTAACCATATTCAACTTCACTTGTTCTGGAGTGGCTGTCTCTGGCATTGTAACGCCATTGATCTGTAAATATGGGTCACTATTTTTTAATCCGTCATAAAAATAACTCATATATGCTGCCTCCTATAAATATTGCTCAATCACAATACTCAAAATCTTAAAAATTATGAATCCTATGTAGCAAAGGAGAGTACATTAATTTTTCACTAGAGTATTCCTAGATTTAAAATTAATGTTGACTCTCCCAAATTGTGTATTATTTATATTTAAAATTTGTTCTTGATAATATATTTATCTTGTAATAATTTATATAGAATAAATATATAATTTTATTTTTATGTAAGTAGTATAGAGTATCTTAGTATGCAACTGATATGTTTATACCATAAATCCTCAAAGCTTTAACTACTAATTCTGCTATATCTACCATTTCACTTCTAGTATATATGCTCTTGTCACCAATATTGAGGTTGATAACTCCACCATTAGCTGCTGCACCAGAATTTATCTGAGCTGCCAGACGAGTAGCAAGTTGATCCATCCAGCCTGTGTTCTTTTCAAGAGGAAGTACTGCCTCTTTTCCATCCTCACCGATCTGTGCTAATGTCTGACGCTCTACTATTCCACCAATAGCCATCTTAGGAATCGTCCACTTGTTGCCACCTATTACTGGAATGAAATTAGGTATATCTATGTTCAATCCACCAAGTGTACTGTTCCAAGCATTTTTAATGGTGCTAATTATAGATTTAATTATGGATGATATAGCCTCAAATATACCTTTTCCAAAGTTATATATTCCACTAAATGCTTGTTTAAAGTCACTTGCAAAGTCATTTATTATTTTCTTAAATCCACTAAAGTCACCAGTAAGTAATCCTTTAAGTGTAGCTCCGAAAGTCTTAAATCCTACAGTAACTAAGTCAAATGCTAACTTAAATATACCTGCTATGTATTCACCCTGTTGTTGTAAGTATTCTGTAATACCACCTATTGATTCTTCTATTTCTTCTTGTCCTACACCTAATGATGCAAGTAATAGTGCCAGTGCTGATTGTATACCTACACCTAGTAAAGTACTTATACTATTAAATAAGTTATCAATTGCTTGATCAATGTTTACTCCAATTGTACCAAAGAAATTCTCAACAACTACCCATATACCTGTCAATGCTGCTTGGAATTTCGTCATTGCCCATTCTTGTATCAACTCTGGTATGTGTGCATTTTCAAGTATTGTACCTAATGTTGCTCGTATCTTTGTCCAATCTAATGACTGTAATACAGCTATAATTGTATCTACTAATGGTTGTAAAGCTTTACCCCAAGCCCCACTATTCTCATTCGCTTTGTTAATTAACCCTTGAATTAATGCAACTATATCATCTTTATGTTCAGCAAGTGCTTCTCCTATAGTACCTATATTACTAAATACTGCATTAGCTATATTTATAATGGAATCTACTAAACTGTTAATTGCATCAGGATCTTTATCTAAACCTGTAAAGAACCCTGTTATAGCATTTGAAATAGCTGTCCCTAGCAAATCTAATCCAGCAACTATCAACCTTGATACTGTTTCAACTGTCTCAGGGAAGTTTTCACCTATCTTTACAAAGATGTTATTTATAATTCCACCAAGTTTTTCAAGTGTTCCATGTCTTTCAAATTTATCTAATGATTGATTAATACCCATGTTGAAATCTTCAAATATAGCATCGATCAACTCATTAATTTTTATAGTAAAGTCTACTGAACTCATGTTATCTATTAACTTAACTATGATGTCCGACAGACTCCATGACATATTTGAAAATGGATGAACACTGAAGAATCCAATAGCCATATCCATAGCACCACTAAGCCAGTGATAAATGGTATCTGCTACTAATTTTTCATCTAAGCTCCTAAATAACTCGTCAAATGCTACTCCTATATCTTTTCCAAATTGACCAAAATTGAACTTTGTAGCAAATCCATCCATGAACTCAAATAGAGTGTTAAGCGTATTACCAACTAAATTACCAAAATCTTGCCAAGCTCTTTCATCATCAACTATGACATTTAACAGGTCGGCTAAGTCCTCACCAAGTCCACGAGCTGCTGCTCTTATACCAGCCCAGTCAAGTCCTTCTTCCCAGTTCTTGAACTCATTCAATAAGTTCTTTAACATATCCTTTAAGTTGCCAAGGGAGAAATCTAAGTCATCTGATGATGTTGCAAAGTCATCTAACCAACTTGAAGGATCATAATTTTCTAAGTCTTTTACTAAGTCAGCTATGTTGCTATCATCTTTATTTTTAGATGATTTATCCTCATTTATCTGTATTACATCGTCAAAAGATGCAACCTTACGAGATGCCTCTTTAGCCTTATTTCCTGTATCTTTTATACTATCTCCAACCTTGCCTATATTATCAGCGTATCTTCCTACTTTATCAGCTGCCTTGTTAGAAAATGCACCTGATAAACCTTTATCTCCGGACAGGTCAAGATGTAACAGCTTAGCTAATACATTTACAGCATATGTTGCTAAATTAATTATCTTAGTTAATACAGGAGCAACTATTGAATATAACTGTAATGCTAACTGGCCTACAGTATTTAAGAAATTACTATAGGCGTTCTTTAACTGTGTAACCTTACCTGCTGCTGTGTCCATATAGTCTGCATACATACCTTGTATGCTCTCACCCTTTAACAGCAGGAAGTTTGTTCTTTCTATCTCTGTATTTAATTTCTTGAATTGGTCAATATCAGAATCAGTTAAGTCAAAAGCCTTAGCTATAGATGATCTACTATTCAATACACCAAGGTTAATAGCATTTTCATACTGTTTAGCTATTTCTTCTACTGACTCCCCAGAGAATGCAGACAGATCCAAAGCTAAGTTATTTAATGCCTTGCTATACTTAGTAACACCATCAGCATCCAGACCTAATTGAGATGTAACAGCAAGAATACCCTTCATTCCTTTCATGAATGAAGAGCTATCTATATTATATAATGATGCTAATTTCTGACCATAGCTAATAATATCTTGACCTGCATCCTTGCCAAGGTATTCATATATTTTGAAATAGCTGCTCTGAATCTCACTTCCCATGTCGGAGAATTCTTGCAACTTGTCTATAACCGTGTCACATTTCTGAAGTAAATCTACAAAACCATCACCAAGAGTCTGTACACCATCAATAAACCCTGTAAATGTTGCAGAACCAAGGTTCAGCATCAACTTACCCATGTCCAGAGTTAATTTTTCAATAGCACCAAGAACATCCTCAGTAGCTTTATATGTCTCTTTAAAATACTTAATTAATCCAGCTGCTGCTAATCCTACAGCTGCTATCTCAGGAGCTGATGCACCTAGAGCTTGTGCTAATGACTTTATACTACCTGTTGATATATTACCTGACTCAGCTATACCTAATAATGATTGCACTAGCTTTTCATTATTCGCTGTACCTTGCTCTGTACCTTGTTCTATTGTTTTTGTTACACTGCTATATTTTTCTTCTATTTCATTTAAATTAACACCTACAGGTGTGCTAGCTTTATCATGAAATTCATTTAATACAGTAATGTCTTTTTCAACCCATTCTTTAAGTCCCTCTAACTGTTTAATTGGTTCTTCAAATTCCCAATACTGTTTGGATTGAATATCTAAGCCAGACCTGAATTTATTAACTGCATCTAGTGTCTGGTTAATTGATCCATATAATTTTTCATAAGCTGATACATCAGCAGCAGAAGCTGTTAGGTTTTGCAACTGTTTTGATAGATATGACATTGCCTCACCTAACTGGTATAGTTGTTGTGCTCCCTCTACCTCAGTATCTATTTCTATACCTGTTCTTACTTCATCCATAAGTTATCACCTCATAATTCATGGTTCTTAACTGCAAGTATCTTTTCCTTTAAAGTCATATGTTCTTGTCCGGCCTTACATTGTTGACCTTGATCATTAAAATGTAATGGCTCTTTTAATTTACCGAACAATAAACCTATAAATGTTTCAGCATTTAAAAACTGTTCTTGAGATTGTTTATTCAAATTAAATATGTATCTATCCTTTAAACCATCACTGTATTTATACATATATCTAGTAGACAGTTTCCAGAAATCAGAAAGTCCTAAATTACCATCTATAGCCTGCATTTCATTATAAAAATTTTCTAGAACTTCCGAGAATGTTTTGTAATCTTTCACAGTATGTTCATCATTTTTATTCTCTGGCTCTCTGCCTATTACTTCATATGCAACCAACTCAAAAGTATTCTCATACCCATATTTCTTAAAGAATCCATCAATTTTATTACAAGCTGTTACATCATCACACTTGTCTGACATCTTTACTAAATCAACTAATACATCAATATTTCCGTATGACAGCTCTCCTAAAATGTCGCAATCGTGTAATATTTCATAGTCAATAATGTCTTTAATGATGAACTCTTTAAGTAACATGGTTATCCCTCTTATTTTTAATGAAAAAGGGTCAGAAGTATTCTCTGACCCTTCACTGCTCAATCATATTCCTGATGGGTCACTATATTAACCTACAGGCATTGCTACTACTTTTTCAGTGTTTTCTACTGTAGGTTCTTTAACCTCAACAGGTGTTTCATTTTCTGTAGCCTTGTCAGCTACATTTTTCAACTTGTCACCAAATTCTGCTAACCTACTAATCATCTCACGCATCTTTTGCTGAGCCTCTTGCTGTTTATTAATGGTATCCTCAAGACCTACCAGAGCATCAGCAAATACTTTATTCGGTGCCATCCCATCAATTACTATATCAGTACAACAAGCACAGAATGCTCCTACTATACCTCTATCCTTGTTCTTTTCGTCATCCAGCCAGTTCTGTAACATTGTCACTTGCTGTTCATCAGGAACCTTAAAGTTGCCTGCTTTCATTAAAAGTAACACATCATCAATATCTGGTAGTTGTTTATCTCTTATAATGCCAAGAGTAATTGCATCTAACACGCTACCCTTGAAATTCTCATTATTATTACGTTTGTAGTTTTCTTTGTAAGACCTAATAAACTGATTAAAGCTGTCCACATTGTATTTAATTGTTAATCCACTACGTTCCATTGTTATCCTCCTTTAAAATAATGGATGGGAGATAATTTAATTATCCCCCACCCAGTGCTGACTTCTTATTCAATTATTATGGTGTAAATGTATGAGCTGCTGCATCATTTACAACCGCCATGGTAATGTTGAGAGTTGCTGTCTCTCCATTAGGTACTTCCATACCCCACTGGCTTATCGTTCCATTGAACCCGTATATCAGGCTATGGTTTGTGTCCTTATCGAATATACCTACGCCAAGAAGAGTATTATTATTATAATATCCTCTCAGTAAGTCAACATCCGACTTGGTAAGGTTAAGCGCCAGAGACACATCATTAGGTGTGCTCTTTCCTGTTATCTTAGCTGCTGAGTCATACCTGTATCCGTTGATCTCAGATGTCTCACGCTGTGCACCCATACCGTTGATATCATTTAACTCACCGATGAAATCATCCTCAGTAAATGCTATCGCTGTGTCATTCTGTGCAGCCGTGTTCATGCATATAGGATACTTGCCTTCTCCAGCTGAAACAACGCCCTGCGCTTTTACCCAACTGCTCCATGAACTGCTCATTGTTTTATCTCCTTTCATTCATTTGGTGTATTAACTTCGTCACTGTTTATATAAAAGAATACATCAGTATTCATATAAACCATCTGTTTATTGTCTTTATTTTTTCCTGCTGGTGTTATACCATTAAGTCTTACATTCTCAACATATACGTTGCTTGATTCACTATCATTTACAAAATTATTAAATGATGCTAAGAGGAAATGTTTAGCTCCTTCTATATCACCGTTATTACATATTACTATTATCTGCACACCAGCGTCCCAGAGTGTATGACTACTAATACCATCATAATTTCTCACTCTAACAACATTGTATTCAAAAATTCCTACATCTCCCTCCACATCTTCCCTTACTGACTGCGAACTACAACGATGTTGGCAATCATGGTCATCAGAGGTATTATCATCTCCATAATTATATCCAGTTGCTAATCTATGTTTTAAATGTTCATATAATGAAACTGTCTCGTCCATATTGTTACCTCATAACATATAATGAGCTGCTTTAACTTGTCTTACTGCTACATCTAACCACTTGTGTATAGCATGAGGGTTTTTATCTCTATGTATCTCTCTCCAAGTAAACTCATGAACGAACCAAGCGTAAGGTGCATCAAATACTACGTAACAAATACCATCTTTCCACTCAATCCTACCACTATCTCTAAGGTTGCCAGTGTCTACAGGACAATAAAACTTAGCAACTTCTAAAACTTCACCAGCTATATTCTCAGCAACATTTGCTGCTATACCAACTCCACCATGCTCCATATCCTCTATGAAAGCGTTCAGATCACCACCACCATATACAGCAGCTGTTGTTCCATTCTTGTTGCCCAATGTATTCTTCAACATATTTATGATGTCAGAATTTAATACATTGTATAGCTCTCTATGTATACCCTCTATATAATTTCCTGACTTATCACCTTTTCGTAACTGTTGATTTGTATATACTATAGGTGTATGTTTTATATTAATGTTAATTAATTTACTTCCCATAATGTCACTTCACATATACTAAATAGCCTGTCTGCAACATTAATGCATTAATCGGAACACACTCCATAATTTCATGACCATCAAGTATTGACTTTGGTACAAGAGGCTCTGTCACTCTATACACAATGGTACAAGTAACACTATCACCATCTTCACTATGCACCACCTTAGTCTGTCCCTTTGTTCTTAATCCCATTACCTCTGTTGCTTGTTTATACAGAGGTACATTAGAATCAGATAATCTGTCGAATTCTTTATATTTTAATGGTTTATGATAATAATCAAACATTTCTGCCTCCAATATTGCTGATGGAGATGGAGTTTCTCACATCCCCACCAGCAGAAGAAGGATAACGAATGTCAGAATCTGGCAAGTTAAGGTACCTTCTCTACTGTCAATCCATCTTTTTAATCTGTGCTAAAGCCTGTATGACTTTATCATATCCTAATGTTGCTGTAAGGAATGAGAGTAAGCACAAACATATAATTTCAATTACTATCTGTGGTGTAACAGCTATATTGGTGTAAATTATATAGCCCACACAAGTTCCTATGGACACCACAAAGCTCGTTATTACAGCCAAGATGTTTGATGAATATTTTTTACCTGCATCATCTAGCAACTTCTTAATGGCTTGAACAAATAATGATGTAAATATTGTTATAGCTGTCAATGCAATTAATAAAAATTCTGTATTCATTATCCTATGCCTCCGTCTATATTATTTATAGTATCTTCATACTGTCTAACAGTTAAATCCATCTTTTCTTGTTCTTTAGTCTCAAAATAGCTCTTAGCAAAGTATGGAATGATTGTAGCTATTATTGATGTTACTAAAGTAATACACAGAGCCTCCAAATGCTCACAATGATTAAAATATATATCAGCCACAAAGAACACAGAGAGCCAAAACATGGTGAAATACTGCCACCTAGTCATCCAATCCTTGCTATACTGTTTGACTCTACGTTTTGCTAATTTCATAACTGTCCTTTGTTGTCTACCTGTTTAAACCCATAAGAGTTATAAGGTTTATTCACATCATAATCATATGGCTTATCTTTATCCAAAAGGTATCTCTCTAATTTCTTCTTCGCTTCTTTAATAGGTGCCACATCATCTTTATTTAATGCATGATCTAACAGGGCTAAAAGTGCCTCCTGTGTAACAGTGCTACCATACTCAATTCGATCAAGTCTTTGCTTATCAACATAAAGCATCCTATCAATTTTATCTAAGCGTTGTTCT
>Ga0326513_10001405_pt1 | contig 19003 bp, 33 predicted proteins | sample 2_2465_0518_D_FD_203654 | JGI IMG/M metagenome (GOLD analysis project Ga0326513, IMG submission 203654) | Bovine rumen microbial communities from UC Davis, California, United States - 2_2465_0518 | ecosystem: Host-associated > Mammals > Digestive system > Stomach > Rumen | place: USA... | reverse complement strand
CGCATTGAAAAAGGTAAAGACATTCAAATGCGAATTCCTCTCACTATTGAAGAAATTTTCAATGGATGCACAAAGAAAGTAAAATATGACAAGAATGTAAGATGTCCTAATTGTCATGGTGCTGGCGGTAGTGGTCAGAAAGCTTGTCCTCATTGTCATGGTACAGGTCAGATTATAACGACTACTCAGAGGGGATTTGCAACAATGCAGAATATTTCTGTATGTCCTCATTGCCATGGTACAGGATTTACTGTAGAAAAGAAATGTATGTCTTGTGGCGGTTCAGGATTTAAGAAGCAGAGCTATACATTAGAGGTAACATTCCCACCAGGTATGCCAAATAATAATGGTATACAGTATCGTGAGAAAGGCTCAGAATCTTCAAGCACTAAAGGACCTAATGGAGATTTCATTGCATTTGCATCTTATAATATTGACAATAACCGTTATACAATCCAGGGATTGGATGTAATTGAAAAGATTTATGTTCCATATTATGATTTGCTTTTAGGATGTGATTATACATTAGTTCTTCCTAATAAGAAAGAGAAGAAGATTGCATTGAATTCTTGTACACCAGAAGGAAAGCTTATTAAGTTGTACAGAGAAGGTATTAAATATAATGGACAGGTTGGCGATTATTATATTGAAGTTCATTATCAGTTACCTTCATCTTTAACAACAGATGAGCGAAAACATATTGAAAGTATTAAAGTCGAAAAGACTAAGCAGAAATTTAAGTAAGGATACTAATTTTTGGTATCCTTATTTTTATTTACAAACTTTTTGGTATTTTTTAGCTATAATTTGTATAGCAAAAATAAATACATCCAAAATAATGCCTATAAAAAGAGATTAGATCGAAGGTATTAAAATTAATAAGAAAGGAAATGAATATGTTAGTAATCCTGCACTTTTGAAAGAGATAATAAAATCAAAAGAGTAGGATGAATTAACTAATAATGCTATACAGATGTTTTTATTGATGATTGAAAACATATAGCGTAGAATGTATTATAAGGATCCAGAAGAAAAGAAAGATTGTGCATCATCAGCAATGTTAGATGTTATAATGTATTGGAGAAACTTTAATCCTGAGAAGAGTACAAATCCTTTCGCTTTTTATACCTCAGTAATAACAAATGGAATCGCTAAGGGCTGGGATAAATTACATCCAGAAACAAAGAAATGTCCCGGTGCAAGATTTACAAGTTTAGATAATAATATTCATTCATTATAATAAAATAAACTATGGAAAAGAATTGGAGTACACTCGAGAAAGGTGATAGTGTTTATTTATTGGTTCCTTATACGGAAGACGGTATAATAAAATATGATTTTCAAGAGAGTCAAGTAATTAACGTACATTCATATGAATGGTGTACAAATATTAGGTTAAAGTATACTGATATGAATATAAATCGTAGAAGGCGTATAGAATTATGCGTTAATAAAGAAAAGTATAATTCATTATGCGTTGCATATGCAAAACAATTATCATATGCATATGAAGGTGGTATTAAATTCGGTGATTTAATTGCAACTCTTTATAAAGATATGCTAAAATCAGAATATAAACAACTTATAAAGAATAAAACAGCTGAATTAAAACAATTAATTGCATCATATAATATGTATGTGGAAAAACTAGAAAAATTAATTCCTGAAGAAAATGGAAACTAATGAGAAATTAAATGAAGTTGCTGAAACATTAGGAGAAGTTAACTATATTCCTACTGTAACAGAAGAAAAATATAAAGATGATTATATTAATGCTTTGGATAAAGCATATGATTCAAATTCAACTTCTTATGCTTATGGTGATACAGGTCCTATGCCTGGTCAACCAGTTGTATTAAATACTGCACCAGCATTAGATACAGAAAATGAAAAGAAGATAGCAAATCAACGATTAATTGCTCAAGCAGCACAGATGAAATTGCGTAAAGAACAAGAAGAATTCAATAAGAAATCAGATTCTGAAAAAATACGTATTTATGTATGTGATGCATTATTAAAACAGCAAGAGCAAGAGTATTTTAATGCACATCGTTATTATATGTCAGGCCCTATTCGTAAAAAGACTCGAAAGATTATAGAGAATAATTATAGAAAGGGCAAGTATAAGATAACACAGAAAATGAAAGATGATATTCTTTATGAATTGAGTTTATCTTCAAATCAAGCAGATCCTAATAAGAATAATCCTGCAAAGAAGCCAGCTACAAATGTACAGATGAGAAATTTAGTATCATCTATTTAATTTATGAATATATTAAAAAACAGTGATTTCAAAATAGAAATCACTGTTTTTAATTAAATAGCTCCATCCTTAAAGAATGATGGGAATTTACGAATAATAGGAGTATGTGGAGCAATTTTTTGTATATATTCTTTAACTTTCTGATTTGCTTCTGTTCCATATGGATCTTTCCAGAATACTAAACAACGAATAATATTTGCAATCCACCAGCGCCAAGAATAATAATATGTATAAACCATATAGTCATTTGCTATTGAGCCTTCTCCGCCAGGTTGACCATGTTTTTCAAGTTTACTCAATGAATATGCAGTTTCTTCTCCTTCTCTGTCATAAGACATCCAACGGATATTATCAAGACTTGCATTTTGCCAGGTTGTTCCATCAAGCATTCCAGAAACTGGGAATTTAAATCCGTCTTGTGCCATTTCTTTACTGATACTCAATAATTCTGCCATTGTTGTAGCACTTTTTACACGCTCTAAATATGGTTTTGCATGAGACTGATAATATTCTGCTTCAGCTGCAGCAACACGCTCTTCATATTTTTTGTCCATTCCAAATAATTTTTCAGCAGCAGTTTTTTTAGGTGCCACAAATTCCTCATTTAATGTATCTTTAACTATTTTAGCAACTTTATTCATTATATTTTCATAAAGTGCTTTCTTTTGGTTATATCTCATAATACAAATATAAAATATTTTTCTTTATTTATCGTAGATATATTTGTTAAATAATGAGAAATTATTTTATTTAATTTAGACAATCAATAAGTTATAGAATATACTATTAAAAATTTAAGTGTTTATAATGATAGATAAAGATGATTTATCACATGTAATAAAAGAAAGCTTTGATAGAATTTCATTATTAACCTTAAGTCACAGAGCAGACCGGCAAGCAAGTATGAAACATATGCTTGATTATATTGGGTTGGAATATAATAAAGATGTTTCTGTTGTTTATGGTACAACATTCCCTTATAATCCACTTATAATGGAAGCTTTTAACAAGGCTTTTTATCCCAAGCGTTGCTTTACAAAACCAAATGAAGTAGATTGTGCCAGAAATCATTATGGTATAGTTAAAGCTGCATATGATATGGGATGTGAACATGTATTAATATTAGAAGATGATTTATGCTTCATAAGAGATTTAGATTTATTAAGTAATGTTATTAAAAGTATACCTGAAGATTATGATGTTTTGCAATTTGGAGGATTTACTGCAGATCCAAAAGCAAAAATAATATTAAGTCAATATCCGGATAAATTATGGGTAAAACATCCAGGTATATTAGTATGGAATGCATCTATGTATGCACTATCCAGGAGAGGAATGGAATATTATATAAAATTTATGGATAAGTTCTTTACGGTTGCTGATATGCCATTATATTTTGCACCAAATAATGAGAAAATTATCAATACTTATATTACAACAATTCCTATAGTAATTCAAGCAGATAAAAATACAGTTCCTTCTGATATACGCAGCAAGGACACGGATAAAATTGATTATAATACAATGAATGTATATGAATCAGAAATATCCAGAAATTCATATTTTCCTTATTAAAAAATAGTTGAAAAATTTTTATTTTCATTTTATATAAATATGTGAAAATATATGGTAAATTTAAAATGTATTAGAATGGTATGTTATACGATGAAGATAATAGAGACATTGAAGAAGAAATGTATTTAAATGATATTGCAGAAGAGCAGTATCAATTATTCGATAACCCAGAAGATGAAGATTATGATGAAGACGATGATGAAATGGATGATGAAGACGATCTTGATGGAAGCAGCACAGATGATAGTCAAGAAGACGATGATGACACTGTGGGAGCAAAGAAAAAAGAAAAAGTCAGAAACATCGAAGTCACAGAGAAGTATTTAGACAACCAACTTCAAATAAATATTGAAAATTACCGAGATAATATTCGCTTCAAATATGATGGAGTGATATATATTGGTAGAGTTGTTTATAAGATGCGTCCAGATACATATTTCTTTTATGTTCATTTGGAAGGTAGTGATGAATATATTAAAAAAATGTTCAAATGCTCTAAGATGAAAAAAGTATCTTAAAATTAAAATATATAAATGTCTATGAGATTGAAATTAAGACCAAAAGGATTGACATTTTGTCCAGGATGCCCCAAAAAAGAGCTTCAGTTAAATCATGAACCACAATTTAATGTATCGCCAGCAAAATAGAATGATACTAAACGCGTAACAATTATTGGTTCAAAAAAACAAGAAAGACATTTTGGTTTATTTTAATTTGCTAATGTTCAGTAAGTAAAACTACTGAACATTTCTTTTATATAATATGTATGATGAAATATATACTTATAATACCGGATATACATGGTAGAATATTTTGGAAAGAACCTTGTAAAGAATTCAATGGAGAACATATTGTATTTTTAGGAGATTACTTGGATCCTTATAAACATCAAAATATTTCTGAAAAAATCGCATTAGATAATTTTAAGGAAATATTAGAATTTAAGAAAAATAACAAGGATTTAGTAACATTACTTATAGGAAATCATGATCTTCATTATAAGGATATGTTTAAAGATGTTTATCGAGTAAGATTTTGCTACAGTATTGCAGAAGAAGCAAAACAATTATTTGAAAATAATAAAGAGAACTTTCAAATAGCTTATGAGATAACAGTAAATAATACAAAAATATTATTCACCCATGCAGGTGTTACAGAAAATTGGTTAAAGGTTATTCATAATGAAATACCATGTCGTCCATGGAGAAATAGAATGTTAGGCGATTATTCTCCGGATTTAGTTTTGCCAGTAGAGGCAAATGCGGAATCATTGAACAATTTATTAACAACAGAAGAAGGATTAATAGATTTATGGATGGTATCAGAAGAAAGAGGTGGTATTTATAATTTTGGATCACCTATATGGGCACATATATCAGAACATTTGGAATGTCCGGCATTAAAAGAAATTTACCAAATATTCGGACATACAATTTCATTTCCAAAAGAAATGGAACCATGGATAACAGATGAATATGCAATGTTAGATGCTCAGCAATGTTTTGTATTAGCATATGATGATAAGACATTCAGATTATTAAAATATTCAGAATATAAAAATGAGATTGGATAGAGAGCATGAGATAAATTTTATTTTATTAAAATCATCAAAAAAAGTAGATAAATCATTAGCAGAAAAAGCTTATGATATATTACCGTCATGGAGGGAAATAGATGGTAAGAGAAATTATATATTTGCATTAGTAGAAGATCAATATGAAACATATTGGGTTAGCTATAATGTAGATGATGAGAAAATGAAATTTACCAATACAAATTCTTCTATAGGAGAATCTATATTAGAATATTCTTTACCAGAAGTATCTAATAAATTATTTAAACTATTAATAAAAGGTAATCAGAATATAGATTTTTGTAAAATGCTTACAGAACTATCAATGCATGATAGTATGATATTATATATTAAATTAACACAGTAATATATGGATAGAGCAGAACGACGTTTTAGAAAAATGAGAAAATGGATTTCTCGTTTAAAGAGAGAATTTTATATTTATGGAAGTTATTATATTCCTATGAATTCTGAAGATCGACATAATTGGAGATTTAGTAAGAAAGCAAAGACTTTTGATGAATTAAAGAATTCCCGTTGGGGTATGATGCTTAAAGAAACAGGCACATTATTTAGAGATAATAAAATGCTTGATATGGAAGAAGTTCGTAGAAGGAATTTGAATAATAGGAAAGTAACACAAGAAGAAATTTTAGAAGCTGAGGAGGAACTTAAAGATGCAGCATTTTATACCGAATCGTGATGAGATGGAAAATTACATAGGCCATCAATTAGATGAGATGTGGAGAAAAATTTTCAGAGAATTTCCAGATGCAGAAATGGACGATGTACGTATCATTTTAAAAGATTTAATGGAAAATTATTGAAAATTTCTTCAAACTTCGAATATTATACTGTATATAATATTCATTAAAACTTATCGATTTATGTTTAATGAAAACCGATATTGAAATTTCGAATGAAACTCAATTAAAAAATATAGAAGACATCGCAAAGAAAGTAGGTATTAATCCAGATACTATTGAACCTTATGGACATCATATTGCAAAGATACCGCTTTCTTATATAGATGAAGAGAAAATAAAAAATTCAAACCTTATTCTTGTTACATCAATAAGTCCCACAAAGGCAGGTATAGGAAAAACCACTGTCAGTGTAGGTTTGAATATGGGACTTAATTTCATTGGTGAAAAATCTATTGTTGTTTTACGTGAACCTTCACTTGGACCATGTTTTGGTATGAAGGGCGGCGCTTGTGGCGGTGGATATGCACAAGTTTTACCAATGGATAAAATTAATCTTCATTTTACAGGAGATTTTCATGCAGTTACTGCTGCTCATAATATGATTACTGCAATGATGGATAATTATTTCTATCAAAACAGTAAAGATGTTGCTCCATTGAAGCAAATATTATGGAAGCGTGTATTGGATGTAAATGACAGAAATCTTAGACACATTATTACAGGTATTGGTCCTTATTCTAATGGTATAACAGCTGAGTCAGGTTTTGATATTACACCAGCTTCTGAAATAATGGCAATACTTTGTATTAGTAAAGATTTAGAAGATCTTCGTAATCGTATTGATAATATACTTTTGGGTTATACAATGGATGGTGAAGAATTCACTGTTTCTGAATTAGGCATAACCGGAAGTATTGTAGCTCTTCTTAAAGATGCATTTATGCCTAATCTTGTTCAAGATACAGAAGGCAATCCTGCAATTATACATGGAGGTCCGTTTGCTAATATTGCACAAGGTACTAATACAATAGTAGCAACAAAGCTTGGTATGAGTATTGCTGATTATGTTGTAACTGAAGCTGGATTTGGTGCTGATCTTGGTGCAGAGAAATTCCTTGATATTAAATGCAGAGCAATGGGAATTTATCCAAAGCTTACTGTAGTTGTTGCTACGTGTCAAGGATTAAAGATGCATGGAGGTGTTAATGAGAAAGAAATAAAGAAGCCAAATCTTGAAGGATTAAAGAAAGGATTTGCAAATCTTGATAAGCATGTTAAGAATATGCAATTTATGGGTCAGACTGTTATTGTCGCATTTAACAAGTTTATAGGAGATACTGATGAAGAAATAACAGCACTAAAAGAACATTGTTGGAATGAGTTGCATGTTAAATGCGTAATAAATGACGCATATTCTGAAGGTAGTATAGGTGCGGCAGAGTTAGCTCGTAAAGTAGTAGAAGAAATTAAGAATAATCCATCAAAACCAAAACCAGATGCTGTTTATTCAACAGATGCTATAAAGGAACATTTTATTACTGTTACTTATAATATTGGTCAGCCGGATGAATATAAGCAGAAAATAAAGGTTCCAGCAAAGCATCCAGATGCAACAGAAGTAGCTATACCTATCCATACAATTAAGAAACGTATAGAGAATGTTGCATATAGGATATATGGTGCATCCACTATAACATTTTCACCAAAGGCATTAAAGATGTTGGAAGTGTTAGATAATATAGAAAATGTATTTTATAAAGAATTCCCTGTATGTATTGCAAAAACACAATACTCATTTACAGATAATCCAAAATGTTATGGTTGTCCAAAAGACTTTAATTTCACTATTAATGATATTGTCATTAACAGAGGGGCTGGATTTATTGTTGCTATTGCTGGTGACATGATGCGTATGCCAGGATTACCAAAATTACCAGCAGCATTAAATATCGATGTTAATGAAAATGGGCAAATAATTGGATTAAATTAAATGTTAAAACTTAAACATAAATTAAAATAATTTAAACTTTATAAGTATTTAAAACTATAATAATTATAAATCAAATATTAAATATGAGTACTAAACAAATAATACAAGATATTGATATTCAAGGCTTTATATGGGATGTAAATATGCTATTAAATAAAGTTATGTTTAGTATATCAAATATGTTTGATGATAATACATTACAAAAATTTGCAAATGATAAATCATTACCAAAAGCAAAGGTTTATTATTTGGATTATTAATAAATACTTATAAATATTGCTCCATAGTATACCGGTCTATTACGTGGGACTCTAACTCCTGAGAGCTTGGTTCGACTCCAAGTGGGGCTACTATGAAATATTATATTGCATATAAAGATAGATTTGGAAAGGATTTTCATGGAACACCATGGATACAACCGGAAGGTGGTATTGATAATTTGGTAGATGCCAAGAAAACCAAATATAAGATGAGATTTCAATATTGTACAAATCTTATATTATTTAGTTGTGATGAGGAACTTCCAGAAACAGTAACATGGACATATGTAGATGAACATAAAATTTCAGACTAATATATTGGGGTGTGGTGTAATGGTTAGCACAGCGGTCTCTAAAACCGTAGCCCTCTGAAGGCGTAAGTGTGGGTTCGAATCCCGCCACCCCAACAAAAATTACTACAAAGTTAGTATGTTTAATATTGAAGAATTATATGAAGAAATAAAAGATCAGGAATTAGGAATAATAAAGAAAGAATTTCAAGAAGCAGTAATGACTGCAGCAGTTTTAAGAAAAGTAGCAGAAGTAAGAAATCTTTTAAATGAACAAGATTATTTAGATTTTGAAGATTCTCTGAATGTATTAAGTGTAATGAGTCCTGAAGAAAAAATAGATTTAGAATCCTGGAAATTTTAATTTCTGGGATTTTTTATTTAATTGACATAAATCAAAATAATAAGTAAATATGTAACTTTATTGCTTAATAAACTGACATTTTGTAAATAATAGTAATATATTATATAAAGTATTAATTACTTTTAGATAAAAATTAACAAATTAAAAACTAATTATGAAGAGAGTATTTTTGATGTTGGTGATGTTATTCACCATTAGTGTTTATTCATTTGCTGAAAATAATAATACTATAGAAAATAATACTATAGAAGTAGAACGTTTAGCAAAGTATGATTTAAAGATTGATAACAGACGTTTAGCTGTTTATTTGGATCTTACTGCAGATCAAATGGATGCAGTTACAGCAGTTACAAATGAATTTAGTAATGACTTAAAGTTTGTTGCAGTAGAATGTAATGAAAATAACCGTAAGCAAGTTACTAATAATGTAATTAATAAGAATATAAAGCATATGCGTTATATATTAAATAATGAACAGATGCGTAAATATCTTATGGTTCTTAATGTAACAATGGTTAACAGAGGATTAAAATAATAAATAAAACTTATAAGTTATGGTCAATACTAAATGGTATTGACCATATTTTTTTAAATATACTTAATTGTAGCAAATATATGCAAATATATTTTTTTATATAAAATAATTATTATATCTTTGCAGTATAAAATTAAATATATTATGAACAAAGAAATAACAATAGAGCAAGCATTAAATTCTAAGAAAGATTTTTATGCTAAGAAATGGCAGCAGAATGATTATTATCCTATTGATAAATTTGTTTATCATCCTGAAAGCGATACATATGAGCAGTTTATCCAGAAAAACTCTGGATGGAAATCATATGGCATTAGTTATGAAAAACCCGTTAGTTTCACAGTCGATGGCGGTAAGAAAATAGAAATTACCAATCGTTCTTGGTGGGAATATATTTTTGAGCATGGCGCATATAAGCTTAGCTTTGACGAAATGAAAGATAACTATAATTATAATATAGAATAAATTATGATGTATTTTAAAAGTGCTTTTGTTTGGCTTGCAGCCGCATATGTAGTGTTCTTGTCATGTGCAAATACTGATAATGCACAGTGGTATATAATGACTATTGCATATTTTATAGGATTTGCATGCGTGTATGGAATTTTCCGTGTATGGAAGTCATCAACTCAAGAAGAAAAAGAGTTTATGACATTTGCAAAGTATGTAAAGAAATATTTGGGGTGGAATCTTTTTAGTGAAGAGTAATAAATTAAAATTTAATATAAAAATAAACAAAGTAATTATGAAAAAGTTTTTGATAACATTTATTTTTTGTAGTATTGCAACATTTGTATATTCACAAGTAATAGATCATTCTAAAATGCTTGTTGAAACTTCTGGTTGGACATTTTTTACGTCTGATGAAGCGGATGAAACAGGATATGTTTCTATAGAAAAAGATATAAATGGAAATACATGGCTTAAATATGAAGTATCGTATCCATATAATATAGAAAATATGGTAGATAGAAACGGCCAAATATGTATGGGACAGTATAATATACCTGAAGGAAACCATATGTATTTGAAATTATCAAATGATTATATTTTGATATTGCGGTGTTCTCAGGTTATAGAGCGTTATAGTGGTATTCAAGCAGGACATAAAAATTTATATGCGTATTTCAATTTATCTAAAGAAAGTATTGATATACTAAATAATGGTGTTATTATAAAAATGCGTTGTGAACTAAAGTATGTAATAATGGATATGTTTTTAAGAAATCCTGTTATGCTACGTTCAAAATTTAGTATACTTAATGAAAAGTATTGGAATAAAATACAAGAAGTAAATAATCAACATATATTAAAAGAAAATCCATTGGCAAATTTTTAATATTATTTTGAAGAATATGAAGTTAAGAATTTTTAGGACAAATAAAAATTTCTATATTATTCAAAAAAGAATATTTAAATTCCTTCTTATCGAATGGTGGATTGGTTATTCTTCTAAATATGGAAAGATATTCAAGACAGTAGATGAAGCTCGTGAAGCAATTAAGAAGCTTCAGGAAGATAAACGTGATAAACGTTATAATGATTCAAAGGAAAAAGGAGCTGAAATTTTAAGATTTGATGTATAAATGTATCATTTTGTAAAATTCAATAATACATGGTATTTAAAGCCAGAAACGCTACAAGATGTCATAGATCATTTCAATAAGATTTGTGGCAGGGAGTTTAAGCAGGGCTTTGATGATTTTAAAGATAATGTGTGTGTCAGAAAAAGCAGTATTGACGGAAAACCTTATCTTTACAGCATGAATCATTCCAGTTCTGTTTGGCGTAATGCTGTAGAGCTTTGTGAAATGAAGCTAAAAGGACTGAATTGGCTTGAAGGCGCATGTGGATTAGAGAAACGTACTTATGAAGACCGAGTAAACAGGTTCCTTGCAGGAAAACCTATGTTCTTTACAGATGGTCTTGCTTATTATCCACCAAAAGAATGGCCAACAGAATATGAATATGAAGTTTGGAAAGATGAATTGATTTACCCATTTGAATATAACTATGATGAGGTAAGATTCATTCAGTGGCCTGATGGTAAACATTGGTATGCAAAGATTGGAAAGATTGATATTTGTGATCAGTGGGGAAATTATAAATGGTCAGATAAGTATTATGCAATGGAAATTGCGAAAAAATGGTGTAGATGCGGTGGTGATTGGAAAGCGTTTGAAGAGCAGACAGAAGATATGAAAGCACAACATAAACAAAAGAATTGATTATGATAAAGTTAGGTGATTTAAATATCGGAGATACTTTTTATATTATTAATAAGGATGGCAGTAGAGAAGAATTCGGATATATTTCTTCCGTTGAGAAACATACTGTTGGCACTATTACTAATATAAAGATTGGAAAGATTATTAAATGGGAAGAGGATGAACTTTCTCATGGAGTAACTGTTGAAATAAAAGAATATAATCGCACAACAGCACATGCATACTATAATTCTCTTGTTTGTGCAGATAAGAAAATGGTGGAGAAGCTGTTGAAGCGAGATAGAAAAATCTTTATGGAAAATCATAATAGAATGCTATCATTTATATGAATAGAACCGCAATACATGAAGCCGGTCATTTTCTGATGTTCTTGAAAGAAGCTATTAAATGTACAACACCATTAAAAAAGGGTACTTATTATTGGACATATGATAAATTTTGTGAACGTCATGTAGTTCAGCTTTGTATCCGACCAAATATAAAAGCTGGTTTTGGTGGATATTTTTCACATTATATTCCAACTCATATAAAGTATAATGATATAAAAGTAAACCTTGGCGGAATGGCGGCAGTATATGCATTCAGAAAGAAAAAAGCAAATTTTTCAAAATTGAATTTATGGTGGTATAGATTCTTTGAAGGATGTGGAGGCGATATAAAAAATGTAAAAAAATCAGGGATTAGCAACACAGAAATTGTTAGAATAGTAAATGAATTAATATCAGAATTAAGTAATAATGATAAAGTATTCATAAATGAAGTTATTTCAGAAATAAGTAAGGCAAGACATTCAAATTTACCAAGTTTATCACATCCAAAAGGGATACTATATAAACAACATTTAAAAAGGTTGTCAAATAGATATAGAGAAATAGTAAAGGCAAAAACATTATAAATTATGGAAGCATTTGCAGTAACAAGAAGTTATTATAACTATGAGGATTCATATACAGATGTTATAGCTATCTGCTATACAGAAGATAAGTGCAAGGAGGTTATCGAAAAAGATAAGCAAAAAAATAATCATCCTCTTATGGATATAAAGACTTATTATGATGAAAAAAATACTGTTAGGGAAGCTATTAAACATTTATGTAAAATGGAAAAGTCTTGCCCAAAGAAAGGTGGATTCCTTAATAAATTTCACTATGACCAGTTGAATAAAACAAGAAGGCATGCATATGATATTCTTAAAGAAAAATATAGTGATTGCACATTGACAGATGATGTTATGTATAAGTTTTCTAAAGAAGATCGTTTTTATTTGATACAACTATTGACACGATGTTTTGAAGGGTTAACATATGGACAATATGAAGAATTAAATGAACATTATTCTTCTATTAATGAAGATCCTGAACATATTCATTATAATTATAAGAAATTTGAAATACAATAAAATATAAGTAATATGATATTTTACGTAAATTATACAGATCCAGATACAAAGCAGGTAATATGTGAAGAATTTCCAAAGCTTAAGAAGGCTAGAGAGTTCTATATCGAAGTTGTCAATAAGTTTGATAACAGATGTAATGTAACTATTACTGATGAAAAGGGTAAGGAATGGAAACATTCACATAATTATCTCAGAAGCATTTTTGATGATAAAGGAAATTTCAAATATAAGGATAAGCATGGCACACCAAGTTTCATGACAGGTGATCAGAAGTCTTATCATAAATTGTTTGATGAAGATGGAAGAGCAAATTATAATGAGGAAGAAATAAGAGAATTTGTTACAAAGAATCGTTGTAGTCCATTTTCAGATATTATGAAATATTATTGGTCTCATTTGTTGGATACAAGTACAAAAGGATTTTGGCATGCTTCGTCTGCATTCTAAAAAATATTAAAAAGTAAAACAATTAATATAATCAAAACTATAATAATTATGATAACAACAGTATTAACTTACATTGTGTATGGTTATGGAGCATCTGTAATTGCATGCTTAATAGCATTTCCGTTTATGCTCAAGAATGCAGAAGAAGTTCCACAAGATGTTGATATTTATGACCTTTAAAAATTAAAAGTTTATATGTGTAAACTCGTAGTATCCGAAGGAAATATTTCTATTGAAAATCTTGACAAAGATGAAGTAAAGCACCTGTATAATATGATTAATAATGCAGGATTATTAGAGAGACGAATATTCAATGAGTTAAAAGCAAAAATAAAAGATATGAATTTATGCTGAGTGTTTGGATTTTGGAAACCAGGTATGAAGATGGTGATCATGAAATAAATTGTGTTTGTGAAACAGAAGAAAAAGCACAAAAAGAAAAAACATGGATGCTATCACAGGAAGAAAAAATGGGCAAAAAAATTAAAAAACAGAAAATTTCTGAATTTTTAGTGTTATAATTCAAACTTTTAAATATAAATAAGGTATAAAAACATAGTTTAAAACTACACGGGGTCGTTTTGGATTAGACAGGCGATTGTGCAGTAGAAAATCAAGTAGGAAAGTCAAGAGCCTTGACATTGACATTAAAATTAGACGACGAAGTAACAACTTATCGTATGGCAGCTTAATCCCTCAGGGATACCAGTTTTTTCAGTTAGGTTATAAATAAGCAAGCCGGCGCAGTGAGAACCTTTATAATAGGTCGGGCAACAGAAGTCTCACAACAAAAAGTTTTCGTATTTTCGTAAAAATACGTGGTGAACCTTTGACCTCCGGTCAAGCCCCCATAACAAGGGTTGGGAATACCACTCAATAAACCAGAAACCCTGAGTTCGCAAGGACAATAGCTTTCGAGCACTGTTAGGTTGAGTTGATTTTGTAGTTTTAAGAAACACAAAGCTTGTAATAAGTTTTCTATTGGATGTTGTTTGGACGTGGGTTCAAATCCCACCGGCTCCACCAAAGTAAATTCTCGGAAACTCAAATTTTAAAATTAATATTTTATAATTATGAGTGAATTTACATTTAGCGGTTACGAGAATAAAGTAACATGTGATCATTTAAGAAATGGAGAAACCTGTAAAGTAACAGGAATAGGTAATTCAATGACACCTATTTTATAGTCACGTCAAGCAGTTATTTGTGCGCCTGTTACAGAAAGTACAGTATTAGAAAAGAAGAATATTGTTCTTTGTAAGGTTAATGGACATTACTATTTGCATCTTATTCATGCAATTGGACCTGATGGCAGATGTTTAATAGGTAATAATCATGGACATATGAATGGATGGACATCTCGCAACCAAATTTATGGGAAAGTAATAGAAATATTATAACTCATTAATTTACTACACTAAAATAATTTAGAAAAATGATAAACTATCAATTATTAGCAGATAGCATAAATTTTTATGAGTCTAAAGGTTTTCAGAGAATAGAAACGCCATGGACAGTATCTGTATATGTTGATGATATTACACGGCCTAAAGATAGGCCGCATTATCAATTAAAGCATAATGATAAATGCTTAGTGGCTTCTGGAGAGCAATCGTTTCTTTACCTTTATCTGAAGGAATATTTACCAAAAGGAAAATATCAAACAATTACTCCATGTTTTAGGTATGAAGCATATGATTTATATCATGAGAAGTGTTTTATGAAGAATGAGCTGATTATAACAGATAAAGTGGATACAGAAAATCTGGATTATGTTATTAAGTCAGCAGAATCATTTTTCAGAACAAAAGTAGATTTTCCAGATGATATAAAAATTGTAGAAATTCCAAATGATGAGGGAACTATACAATATGATATAGAATATCATGGTATTGAATTAGGATCTTATGGTATTAGACATTGCCAATTTTTAAATTGGATATATGGTACCGGATGTGCAGAGCCTAGATTATCAAAAGTAATGACATATCTATGAAGCAATTTATTAAAAAGCTTGTAAATAAGTATTGGAAGTATTATGAAAAAGATTATATTGGTGCAGGTATTTCTCCTTCATATACAGATAATATAAAAAAGGATATACAAGAATATTTAAAAAATAACAAGCTTTACGAATATAATTATGATGAATATCAGAATGATACTGATGAATATGTAAAATTTTCTACGTATAATGAAATAATGCTATTATTAGCACAGGAGATACAAAGAGAATTTAATCATGATTATAATTATCCAAAAAGATTTCAACATAGTTGTGGACAAAGAGATTGGTAATATATTATGAATGACGAGAATATAGAAAAAGAGGGGATGAAACAAGTTCAAGCTGGTTATCATAGAAGGGAAATACCAAAGGGTGAACTTGGAGAATTCTCAAAGATAACAGAAGAATTTACGGAATTATATGATGCAGTAGAGCAACAGAATTCTGTGTTGGAACTTTGTGAAATGGCAGATTTGATAGGTGCAATAAAACATTATAGTGAAAAACATTATAATATAGGATTAGATAAACTAATACAATTTATGGAATGCACAGAGAATGCGTTTAAATCAGGTAAACGTTAATTCAGTTCGATGCTGAACATTCTCACAAATACGATACGTAGTTTACAATATGAGTTTGACCCGCAGGCAGTAATAAGCTAACACATATTAATTTTAGCCGTTAGTATGTTTATTATAACCGGAATATTATAAAGTAGGCGCCATGATTTATAATTATTCGAAGAAACCATATTAAAACATTTGTCCGTGACTACAGGATAGGATTATTATCGTTGCCTATTAAAAAACGCACCTCCTGTAATAGAGAAATGATAATGCGTTCGTGGCGGAACAGGTAGACGCGTCAGTCTAAGAAGCTGATCCCTGTAATGGGGGTGTGGGTTCGAGTCCCACCGAGCGCACAAATATTAATTTAATAATTTTATGATACCAACAAAACCGAGGATGCAACAGCAATAGCAGCGAATACCAGGAATACCTTGTCCACATTGTGGTAATCTTATTCCTACAAGTATACAGCAGATTCTTTTTTCAAATAGTTTATTTTGTCAAATATGCGGACTTAGACTTAATATAGACAAGAAGAAATCTGATAAAGCATTAAAGATTCTTGCAAAAGTTGATGCTGCACAAAAGCAAGTAGAAAGCAGATCACAAATTTATAAAAGTTGTAATCTTTTGGAAAATCCTGATATAAATGAAATATCAGAAGAAGAAATTAATAATGCAATAAGTGAAATTGTATTAGTTTCTGATGAAAGCGTTTGAATATTCGGTATTGACAGGTTCGAATCCTGACAAACGCACGTCGCGGAGGATGATAGTGGAGTACCAGGACACTGAGGACTAAACCTATTCAGATGAACAGATATGCAGAAACAATAGCTAATTAATAATAGCGCTATAAACTTAGTGACGATATTTGTATATAACTGTAAATAAGTTAAATAAAGGGGACCTTTGGAATGGTGTAATTGCGGGCAATCCGTGAGATGGTGTATCACCAGCATATTATTTAATTACTGTTCAATTTTTAATTTTATGAATAATATATTTTATTACTTATTGCCGACTTCTTTTAAAGTACGTTATCAAATTAAGCATGATGAGAAAATGCATGCTATATTAGAGAATATAGAAAAGAAAGCACAAGCAGGATTAAAAGCATGTAAAATACAATATCCAGATGGCGGATGTGCTCCATGGATAGATGATTTAACAAAGAGTGAAATAGAGATTTTATATATAATGCATGCTATATTTTATGGAGAAGATTGGTATATCGTAGATCCTATCAGTGGTTCACAATGTAATTACGTACTTTGGCAAGATATTAAAAAACATATAAAGTTTAAATGAGTAGAACATTTAAAACAAAATAGAGACTCCGTAGATGGACAAGAAATAGAAAATACAGTTTTTTATTCAGGGAATTGATTGATTATTCAGGAACATATACACATTGGAGAAAACACAAGCCATACGGAGCAAAGATTAATATCAAGAATTCAAAGCATTCATATGATGCATGGGCAAAGAATGCATTTGTAACAGATATAAATGATAAAGACTTTTACGAAAATATCCGTATAAGAATTAATAAGAAATCACAGCGAAAGCGATTAACAAATAAATTAATTGAAGAATCCTTATAGGATGAAGATTAATAGACGAATACCTACCAGTAATGGTCGTGACAGTTTTTAATTGATTCATTGAATCAGAAAATTGGTTCATTTGGTAAGGGGTATAACTCTATGTAGTAATATATAGAGCGGTGGTGATCCCGGGAAACGTACGAATCACTCGTTAAAGGAATAATGACGAGAATATATAACCGGTTATTGTTTCTGCCTGAAAACAATCATTGGCGCGTGTTAGCTGATTACTAACACATGGAAACGTGCGGTGCCTACCGATAGGACACGTGGAGGTTCGATCCCTTCAGCGCCATCAAATTTTATTTGGCCCTATGGCGGAATGGTAGACGCGCTAGATTCAAAATCTGGTCTCCGAAAGGGGGTGTAGGTTCGAGTCCTACTGGGGCTACGAAGCTTTTAAGCTTCTTTAAATAGTTTTTAATATTGTTAATTACATCTATGCGATAACTTCTGTTGTGAAACACGAGTTATCGCAGTCTTTTTTACTAAATAAAGCAAAAATATTTTTTTGTTTCATTTTTTATTACTATCTTTGCAGCATAAAAGTTATAGATATGGAATTTAAACTCACAGAAAAGAAACCCGGTAATTGGGATCAAATGATGTTTGACCTTCAAGCAGAGGATCAACTTCATGGTGAAATGCTTAAGAAACTACAAGAGCAAAAACAGAAAGAAGCAGAGATAAAGCATCAGAAGCATCTTGTCCATCTGAAGAAATATCATTTTTCTTCAACGGATGAATTTGTAGATTTCTTGAAAGCGGGTGGTAAGGCAGAACCAGAGTATGGATATTATAATGAGGATATTCAATACTGGGATAAGCCTGAGCAATTCTGGCAGGGATATGTTGGAGGACCAAAATTCCGTATTGCTACTATGGATTATAATGATATAGATATGCCTATAGGAATTTATGTAGATTATAAAGATGAAGATGAATTCCGTAAATGGATAGATAAATTATTTTCATTCGGTGAAAAATATTTAGATAATGGATATTTGCCTATGTGGCATAAAGTTTTAACAGATGACGATTATGAAGACTGTGAATAATATGATAACTTTTAGAGGCAAACAATACAATATTGTTGGATTTTATCGCTATCCTTCCTTTGTACAGGTAGAGGAAAAGTATAATTATATCGATAAAGTCAGAAATCAAGATTTACAAGAGTTT